>Ga0207870_100054_pt1 | contig 134137 bp, 126 predicted proteins | sample CeladaPassage60B_FD_187477 | JGI IMG/M metagenome (GOLD analysis project Ga0207870, IMG submission 187477) | Cellulose-adapted microbial communities from the Joint BioEnergy Institute, USA - Passage3 60B (SPAdes) (version 2) | ecosystem: Engineered > Bioreactor > Continuous culture >... | reverse complement strand
CAAGCAGCTCCAGCTCAAGCAGCTCCAGCTCAAGCAGCTCCAGCTCAAGCAGCTCCAGCTCAAGCAGCTCCAGCTCAAGCAGCTCCAGCTCAAGCAGCTCCAGCTCAGGCGGGTAATAAATTAGATTAAAATGCACATAACCAATCGGCCTGTTTCAACTGCCATTCCGTATGTCACGGTAATGTATGGAATGGCAGGGTTATTTTTTTCTTTTTTTGTGGTTTTGGTATATAGATTTCCAGGTTTTTTGGCTGCGTGGTTCACCTGTTTGGGTGCTGTGCTACCAATGTGGTTTTATGAAAGCTGTCGTCTAAAAAAGGGTAGGAATTCCTATGAATTAAAACCTTCGTGGTCTGCTCATGCACTGTCATTTATGCCCTGGTTAATTGCTTTATGTCTGTTTTCTTGGGCGTATCCGTTATTTGATTTTTTTGGTGGCATGGTTACCTGTTTGGTAGCCATGTTGCTATCTTTTTTATTTAATCGACACGTTTCAACCGACGATGATCTGGGGCAAATTGATCGATACATTAAAAATTGCCAAAAATATAACTTTCCATGGCAATCTTTAAGAAATATTTCAGTTAAAGCGTTTTTTTTGCCGCTCATGATAAATTTTTCAAGCAATATTTTTGATAACATTAATGGTTTAGGTTTGGATGCTAACCTGAATTGGTATCAATTACTCCTTGCGCTAATGTTTCTTGTCGATGTTTCATTTGCTGCAGCAGGATATCTTCCTGCGCCAAAAAAAGCGGCTGTTGAGATTAAAAGTTCAAATCCTTATTGGGATGCATGGGTAGCGGCTCTTGTCTGTTACCCTCCGTTTTGGTTGTGGTTTTCTTCTTTTTTTTATTACAAAAATGGTTTGGACTGGAGTGATTATAGTGATTATCCTTATTATGAAATGGTTAGGTTTCTATGGGAATGTGCATTAATTTTTCTGGTCTTGGTTTATGTGTGGGCAACCGTCGTTTTTGGTCCGAGGTTTAGCAATCTTACTTATCGAGGTGTTGTAACAATTGGTCCTTACCGTTTGATGAGGCATCCTGCATATGTATCAAAAAATCTTTTTTGGTGGCTTGCTGCGATGCCTTTTATTCCGTATCATGGATTTCAGGAATCTGTCTTTTCTACTTTGTGCTTGTTGGGTATTAGTGGAATTTACTGGGCCAGATCGGTAACTGAAGAGAGGCATTTGCTTTCTTATTCAGATTATCGTCGTTATTTTCGTTATATTCTCCGTTGTGGTTTATGCTTTTCTCGTGTAATGCATTACCCTAAAAAAAGTCTTCGCTGGTACTTACGCCGTTACCCGCTAATTGTGCCAAGCATCTTTTTTATCTTAGCTTATTTGGTATCATTGTTTGGTTAATTGTCAGGTCTCGAATCATTATATTCCGCGAGGTCGCGCTAAACTCTTTGAAGCACACCGGCTTCTTGAGCACTTGTTCCAAGGCCGGAAAGCATTGAAGGAGGATGCATAGCCATGCCCCGGATTCACGCCAATGCCCGAACAACACCCCGGATTCGCCGGGAGATCCAGCATGCGCCCGCTATTCAGTTGTCGCGAGGTTGCCAGGCGCACTGGGATCCATCGGCACATCGTGGCGAAATGGCGTAATTCTGGTTCTTGCTCTTGCCTGGACGTTTCTCAAGCCCAACCTCAGCCGCTCGCGATGATAACTGCGTCGCCACGAGGCCTTGAACCAATCAGCGCTGCGATGCGCTCGGGCTTGATGTCAAATCCGGTAACAGGAAAGCGTTTTTCAAATTCCACGGCAACAGGAAGGCCAACGTACCCGAACCCAATAACGGCGATAGGAAGTCCGATCAGGTTCATGCCCTCATTATAACCATCGGGTAGGGATTGCGCTGTTGACCGCACGTGCAGGTGCTAGAATGCAAAAACCTTGATAACCAAACGTCCTGCCCTGACCATGACATCCGCTGCCGAAATCTCCTGGGACGAGCTCGAAGCGATGATCCTGGGCCTTGCCGAGCAAGGCAAAGAAACCGACCGCCGCATCCGGGCGCTCGAGCGGCAGTTGGGGCGCTTGGGGAACCGCCTGGGGCAGTTCGTGCAGGATATGGTGGAACCGGCGGTGGTGCGCCTCTTTCAGGAGCAAGGGATCCCCGTGCATCGGGTGATGCCCAACGTCCGGGCGCGCGACGATGCGGGGCAAACCGTGATGGAGATCGACCTTTTGGTGATCAACGGCGACCACGCAATTGCCGTGGAGTGTAAAAGCCGTCTTACCACCGACGACGTCGATGAACACTTGGAGCGCCTCTCCCGCTTCAAAGCGGCGTTTCCCGAATACGCCGATAAGCTCTTACACGGCGCGGTAGCGGCGATGGGCGCACCGGACGAAGTCGTGCGCTACGCTGAAAAAGCGGGGCTCTACGTGCTCGTGCAAGCGGACGACAACGTGGCGGTCCGCAACCAGCCGGGCTTTACGCCGCGGACGTGGTGAGTACCATGCCTTCATTCTCGTCACCGGTGAGCTGACTCCGGCTGGCACAATTCTAAGTCGTTTTCTCCAGCAACCGGTTATGGTGGCGACGCCGCTGGTTCAGAAGTGGCGGGCGAGTGAGCCACGAGGTGCGCGGCAACCAAGCCGTTTGCTAAGCCAAAGAGCGTTGCGGTGGAGAGAAACACTGGCAGCAGCCACCAGAGTCCGTCGTGAGGGACGAGCCAGAGGCGCGCCAGGATCAGTTGCCCCCAGATGTGCGCCCACGCCATGAGGAGCGATGCGGTGACTGGGCCAAAGAGACGTCGCGGGAGCCGCAGCGCGACGGCAAGCGTCGCAAGGCTTGCGATCGCGCCAGCCAGCGCGAGGAAAAATCCCGGCGCGAAAAGTTGCCCCAACGCGATGCTCGCAGCGAAGACGCGCAAAAGACTCACCCATGCCGCCGCTTGCCAGCCGTGACGCCAGCCGACCCAGAGCACGACGATGTTCGCAAGCCCCGGTTTGACCCCAGGAATGGGAAGCGGAATCGCTGCCTCCGCAATGGAAAGGGCGATCGCCGCGGCGCTCCAGCGCGCGATGCGGTGGTCTTCTGCGGTGGGGGTGAGGTGTGGTGTGGCCATGCGTTTCGGGTGACCGGCTCGATGGGGTTCTCTAAACCGCTAAACAATACCCCATTTCCGTAAGCGGTAGCGCAGTTGGCTCAGCGTGATGCCCAACTGCTGCGCTGCGCGCGATTGGTTGCCGCCACACGCTGCCAACGCGGCACGCAGCCGTTCGGGGGTGAGCGGTGGCTCGTCGGCCTGAGGGGGCTGTTCCACAGGTTGGGGCTGTGCCGCAGGGTGCGCGCGGGTGCATTGGGTGAGGCACTGTGGCGTGATCGCGCCGTCACTGAGCGCGAGCGCACGGGCGAGTACGTTTTCCAGTTCGCGGACGTTGCCGGGCCAGGGTTGCTGCTGCAGCCACGCCAGCGCTTCCGGGGTGATGGGCGCCGGGGGGAGCTGGTCCCGTTCCGCGATGCGCTGGATCAGGTGTTCGGCCAAGAGCGGAATGTCCTCACGGCGCGCGGTCAGTGGCGGAAGATCGACCACCAGGACCGCCAGGCGGTAGTAGAGGTCTTCACGAAAGCGCCCTTCGGCCACTGCGGCAGCCAGATCGACGTGCGTTGCGGCAACGAAGCGGACGTCCACGGGGCGCTCTTCGGTGCCGCCAAGCGGGCGGATGGTGCGCTCTTGGAGCACCCTCAGGAGTTTGGGTTGGAGCGGCAGCGGCAATTCGGCCACTTCGTCCAGGAAGAGGGTGCCGCCCGCTGCGCTGGCGATGAGCCCGGTGCGGTCGCTGTGGGCGCCGGTATAGGCCCCTTTTTTGACGCCGAAGAGTTCCGCTTCGATGAGTTCTGCAGGGATCGCGCCACAGTTGACGGCAACGAACGGCCCGTGGCGGCGCGGGGAGAGGGTGTGCAGGAGGCGCGCGGTGCGCTCTTTGCCGGAACCCGAAGGCCCTTGGATGAGTACCGGCGCCAGGCTCTTCGCGAAACGGGCAATTTGCGCACGCACTGTGGTCATCGCCGCACTGGTGCCGATCAGTTGCGTCTGAGGGTCGGCCTCGTGCGATGGGGGGGGCGCTGTCGGCGCGGGTACTGCGTCGAGCAGTTTGGCCAACCGTTCACGCGCGACCGGTTTGGTGAGGAAGTCGATCGCGCCGAGCTTGGTCGCGCGCACGGCGGTGTCGATGTCGCCGTACGCGGTGATCACGGCAACGGGAAGCTCCGGTTTTTCTTGGCTCAGTGCTTCGACAAGCTCGATCCCGTTGCCGTCGGGGAGGCGCAGGTCGGTGAGCACCAGGTCGAAGGGTTCGCAGCGCGCGCGGCTAAGCCCTTCGGCACAGGTGGCGGCGGTGGCGGCCTCCCACCCCAAGCGGGCCAGCAGCCCCTTCAGGGTGAGGCGCAGATCCGGTTCGTCGTCGATGATGAGCGCACGCATGGCGCTATTGTGCCCGATTTTGGCGCGAAGGGCTCTATGCGATAATGGTTGCACCAACCCCGGAAGGTAGGTAAAGGAGGAATCGCGATGGCGAACCAAAAAGTGGGTTTCATCGGTCTGGGGTTGATGGGCCGGCCGATGGCGTTGAACTTGTTGAAGGCTGGATTCGAAGTCCATGTCTGGGCGCGGCGCGCAGCGTCGATGCAGCCGTTGCTCGATGCGGGCGCACACGGGGCGGCGTCGCCCGCGGCGCTTGCCGAAGCGGTGCCGGTGACGATTTCGATGGTGGCCGATGCGCCGGACGTTGCCGAGGTGACGTTGGGGCCGAACGGTGTCGTGCACGGTGCGCGAGCGGGCCATATCCACGTCGATATGAGTACGATCGCGCCGGGTGCGGCGAAAGCGATCGCCGCGCAGCTTGCGGAACGAGGGGTGCGGATGCTCGATGCGCCGGTGTCCGGTGGCGAGGTGGGCGCGATCGAAGGCACGCTCACGATCATGGTGGGGGGCGACGAGGCAGCGTTTCACGAGGTATTGCCCTTTTTCGAAGCGATGGGCAAAAAGGTGACCTATGTGGGTGCCAGTGGCGCCGGGCAGGTTGCGAAAGCGTGCAATCAGGTGCTCACTGGGGTCACGGTGGTGGCGGTGGCGGAAGCGCTCAACCTGGCACGCGCGGCAGGGGTCGATCCCGAGCGGGTTCGTGAGGCGCTCTTGGGGGGCTCGGCCTATTCCAAGGTACTCGAAAACCATGGGGCACGGATGTTGGCGCGCAACTTCCGGCCTGGATTCAAGGCGTGGATGCACCAGAAGGATATGAGAATCGTGCTCGACGAGGCGCACCGTTTGAACGTGCCGGCGCTCACCTCCGCGGTTGCGGCGCAGCTCTTCAACGCGGTGGTGGGATCGGGCAAAGGGGAAGAGGATTCGATCGCGGTGCTGCAAATCTTGGAGGTGATGAGTGGTGCCAACCCCGAAGCCTGAACGGGGCGGTGCGCGGCTTACCGCAACGGTGGCGCCGCGCAGTAAGCTCCCCGAGGTGGGTACGACCATCTTCACCGTGATGAGCGCACTCGCGCAGGCGCATGGGGCGATCAACCTGTCGCAGGGGTTTCCCGATTTCGACCCCGACCCGGCGCTGTTGGAGCGGGTGGCGCATTGGCTGGGTGCGGGCAAGAATCAATATCCGCCGATGGCGGGTGTGCCAGCGCTGCGTGAGGCGATCGCGGCGAAGCTTGCGCGCTGCTATGGGCTTGCGGTGGACCCGGAGACCGAGATCACGGTGACCGCCGGGGCGACGCAGGCGCTCTTTTCGGCGATCCACGCCTTGGTTCATCCGGGCGACGAGGTGATCCTTTTTGAGCCGGCGTACGACTCCTACGCGCCTGCGGTACGTCTGGCGGGTGGCATGGTGCGCTACGTGCCGCTGCTTCCCCCTACCTATACACCCGATTGGGGGACGTTCGATCGTTGCTTCTCCGCGCGGACCGGCCTCGTGGTGGTGAATACGCCGCACAACCCCACGGGTGCGATCTGGCGCGAAGCCGATTGGGCGGCGCTCGCCGAGCGGCTCGACGGCAGTGATGCGATGGTGCTTGCCGACGAAGTCTATGAACACATCGTCTTCGATGGGGAGCGGCACGAGAGCGTGTTGCGACAACCGGGGCTTGCGGGGCGGGCGCTGGCGGTATTCAGTTTTGGCAAGACGTTTCACGTCACCGGTTGGAAGATCGGGTACGTGGTGGGCGCGGCGCCACTGATGGCCGAGTTTCGCCGCGTGCATCAGTTCGACGTCTTTACGGTGAGCCACGCGGAGCAGTGGGCGTTGGCCGACTATCTGGCCGAACCGGCGCATTATGAGGGGTTGGCGGCGTTTTACCAGCAAAAACGGGACCGTTTGCGGGGTTGGCTGACGCAAGCGGGGTTCTCCCTGCTGCCCGCACAGGGAACCTACTTTCAGTTGGCGCACCATCCCGATTTCCGGCACGAACCCGATACGGCGTTCGTCCGCTGGCTGACCGAGACGGTAGGGGTTGCGGCGATCCCGGTTTCGGCGTTTTACCACGACCACCGCGACGACGGCGTCATCCGATTTTGTTTCGCGAAGCGCGATGAAACGCTTGATGCCGCGGGGCAGCGGTTGGTTGCCGGTTGTGGCCGGAAAGGCAAGGAAGCGTGATGAAATACTTGGTTTTGCTCGTGGTGGTGGCGGGCGTACTCTGGTGGATCCAACGCCGTTGGCAGGCGCCGCAAGCGCCGAGGCAGGAGCGCCCATGGGGCTGGCGGTGGGGTCGGACGCAAGAACCCCCTGCTGCAGCGGACGCGCCGGAAAATGCGGTGCGGGAAGATGCGTTGGTGGCGTGCGCCCGTTGTGGCGTGCTGATCCCCAAGAGCGAAGCCAAGACGCGGGACGGGCGTTACTTCTGTTGTGATGAACACCGCCAACTTGGATCCCGGTGACGGCACTGCTCTGTCGCGTTCCTGGACGTTGAAACGCGCCAGCGACGCGCTGCGGTTGGTCATTGCCGGGTTGCTCTTGGTCGGTGGCCCGACGATGGGGTTGGGGCGGGAGGCGCCTTCGCTCTTTTTCTTCACCGCGGCGTGTTATCTGGCCGTTGCGGTGGCACTGACGGTCTGGCCCAGTGCGACACTCGTTGCCGCGCACAAGGCGGTGGCGGCCGCGGTGGTCGATGCCCTTGCGTTTGCCGCGTTGCTGGCGACAAGCGGCGGGTTCGCCTCTGGGTTGCCGACGCTGTTGTTCGTGCTGGTTGTGGTGGCGGCGCTCGAAGCGGTGCCGAAAATCGCGCTCTTTCATGCCGCGGTCGCGGCGCTCGCTTTGCTCGGGGAGAACCTGTGGCGGCTCTGGCAAGGGTGGGCGGCAACCGATCCGTTTTTGGTCGGTGCGGCGGGTGGAGCGCTTTTCGTTGCGGCGTGGTTGGCGCAGCGGTTGGGGACGCGGCTGCGGCAAACCGAGGCGGCGCACCAGGCGCAACAGGCGTTGCTCGCGTGGCAGCGTACGGTAAACGATCGCATCGTGCAGGAGCTCGCGGACGGAGTGTTGTGGGTCGATGCGCAGGGGGTGGTCCGCTACGCCTCCCCCCGCGTCGTGGCGTGGTTGGGGGAAGACCCGAGTGACAAGCCGCTTACCGAAGTCCTGCCTGAGCCGATTCATCCTGGTGAGGAGCGGTGGTGGCGCCAGAACGGGCGTTTGTGGCGGCTGAAAGGCGGGATGCCGGATCGCAACGGGGTGTGGTTGCTCTTTCTCTCCGATTTTGCCGGAGTGCAGCGCGCGTTCCGGCAGGAGCGGCTAGCGTCGCTGGGTTTGCTGCTTGCCGGGGTGGCGCATGAGGTGCGCAATCCCCTGGCCGGGGTGATGCAGGCGCTCGACCTCTTGCGCGATGCCGCAACGAGCAGCGAGCGCGGGGAGCTGGTTGCGTTGGCCGAGCGCAACGCGGCGCGCATCGTCCATCTGATCGACGAGGTGCTGCTGCTGGGAAGACAGCAGCCCCCAAACCCTGAGGCGGTTCCGTTGGTAGCGTGGCTACGCCGTTGGTGTTCGGAGTTGCCCAAGCCGGAGCAAACGCGCGTTTCGGTGCAGGGCAGCGACGCGATCGCGGCGTGGGTGGATGTGCGCCATCTCCAGACGATCGTCGACAATTTGGTCCGCAACGCGTTGGCCTTTGCCTCGGCGCAACCGGGCGCGGTGCAGGTGACCGTCTCGGCAGCGAACGAGCAGGTGTGCCTCACGGTGGCCGACGACGGACCCGGTGTAGCCGACGAGCTTGCCGAGCGGCTGTTCGAGCCGTTCGTCTCCGGCCGCGCCAACGGGACCGGGCTTGGGCTCTACTTGGTGCATGAGCTGGTGCGCGTAAACGGCGGTGAAGTTCGCTATCGACGTGGCCCCAAAGGGGGGGCCGTCTTTACCGTGCTGTTGCCGCAAGCGGCGCGTTGCGGGTAACCGGCGGATTGGCGCCCCGGGGCCAAAGCAGCCACCAGGTGGCGTCTGCTTTGGTGCGTCCCGCGCGTGCGCCCGCCGCGTGCCCACTCCCCCAGTAGAAGTCGCCGCGCAGAGGCCCTTGGATCGCGCCGCCGGTGTCGAGCGCGACGACCAATTGCGCGAGCGGTTGGGGCGCGTTCGGGGCGTAGAGCCACAGCGGTGCGCCAAGCGGCAGGAACCGCGGGTCGACCGCGACGCTGCGTTGCGCAACGAGCGGCACGCCGAGCGCGCCTACGGGACCGTCGGCGGGGTCGCTACTTGGGGGCGGAAGTTCGCGGAAAAAGACGTAGCTGGGGTTTTCCGCTAGGAGCGCATCGCGCGCGTGCGGGTGGGTTTCGAGCCACGCGCGGATTCCAGTCAATGACGCGCGTTCGAGGGGCAGTTCGCCGCGCGCGACCAAGAGCCGTCCGATCGAACGGTAGGGGTGGCCGTTGTGGTCGGCATAGCCGATGCGCGCTTCGCCTCCTTCCGCCAAGCGCAAGCGCCCCGAGCCTTGGATGTGGAGGAAGAAGAGGTCGAGCGGGTCTTTCGCCCAAAAGAGGACGGGAGCAGGAAACCGTGTGCCCATCGCGATGATTTCGCCGCGACTGTAGTACGGCACGACGCGGTTGCCGACCAGCCGCCCTTTGAGACGAAGGTGGCGGGTCTCGGGTACGACGCTTTCGAGCGCGACGGTGACCAGGTCCGGCGGCGGAGCGTGGATCGGAAAGGGGTGGTCCGGGCGTGGCGTGCGGCTTGCGGCGATCACCGGTTCGAAATAGCCGGTCAGGAGTCCCGTCGTGCGCTGGCCATCGGCGGTGTGGGCTGTGAGTTGCCACGGTTGCAGGTGGGTCTGGAGCCACGCCCGCTGCTCGGGTAACGGGGCGTTCGTGGGCAAACCCGCGCACAGAGGCTGCCATTCGCGGTACCGGTTGCTGAGGGTGGGGCAGGCGCGGGCCAACGCGGTGAGTGCGCCTTCTAGGGTGTCGTGCGCGGTGCCGGGAAGTTCCGCCCAGTCGCTGGGCTGTGCGGTGAGCGTGCCCGGAACCGGTTTGGGTGCCGCAGGCTGCTCGATCGGTGCGTGCGCCGTTTCGGGGAGGCAAAGCGGTGGCTGTTGAGCCGTTTGACAGCCGGTGAGCGCCGTCGCGACAAAGAGGAGGGGCGCCAAGAAGCGGCGTGCACGCGGAAAGCGCTGGGGCGGGAAACGGCGAATGCGTAGGCGAAAAGGTCCCTTTTGCGGTTCGATTGCGCGGCGTCGTATCACGGTTCGGGTTCCCAAACGGTTGGGTTTGTGGCGTATGATCGGGGCAGTATAAACGAACGCGGGGAGGATTGTGCGATGTGGGTGGCTGGGATCGAGTTGCTCGTGGTCGCGGTGCTGGTTGGGATCGTGTGGTGGGCGACGCGGCGGCGGCCGTAGCGCGTCACATGCGCCGGGATCGGTACAATGCGGCGTGTTCGTGTGGAGGAACGCAATGGTTTTCGATCGCAACATGATGGCATGGGAAGCGATGGTTCCCATTTTGGAGCGGATCGCGGTGGCGCTCGAAGCGACGAACCCTGGGGCCCCGCTCGTAGCGCCCGACTGGGCCGCTGCCGACGCTTTTTGGTTGCGGAGGGTTGGGGTTCGGGTGAGCTTGGAGCCCGTGCGCCATCCACACCGACTCCGTTTGGCCGATCTGCGTGAGATCGACACGCAAAAAGCACGTGTGGTGGCGAACACCGAGCAGTTTTTGCGCGGGTTGCCTGCGAACAACGTGTTGCTGACCGGAGCGCGCGGGTGCGGCAAGTCGTCGCTTGTCAAAGCGCTCTTGACCGAATATGCCGCGCAGGGGTTGCGCTTGATCGAGATCGAAAAAGGGGATCTCGTCGAACTGCCCCGTCTGTTGGAGCGGGTTGCAGACGCCCCGTGGCGCTTCGTGCTCTTCATCGACGATCTGTCGTTCGAGCCGGGAGAGGCAGCGTACAAGACGTTGAAGAGCGTGCTCGACGGTTCGGTTTGGGCGCAGCCCGAGAATGTGCTGATTTACGCGACGTCGAACCGCCGCCACCTGATGCCGGAGTATTTCAGCGAAAACGAAGCGACCCGACACGTAGGCGGCGAGGTGCATCCCGCCGAGGCAACGGAAGAGAAGATTTCGCTTTCGGAGCGCTTCGGGCTCTGGGTGTCGTTCTATCCCTTTTCCCAAGCGGCATACTTGGAGATCGTGGCGACCTGGTTGCGCCATTTTGGTGCGAGCGACGCCCAGATCGCGGCGGCACGGCAAGAGGCGCTGGTCTGGGCGATCGAGCGCGGGTCGCGTTCTGGCCGGGTGGCGTGGCAATTCGCGCGCGATTGGGCGGGACGGCATGGACTGGGTGCAGACCGAACGGAAGGGCACGAGCGATGAAGCGCGTGGCGGTTGCCGCGGCCGTGCTGTGGAACGAGTCGGGTTCGGTGCTCCTCGGGCAACGTGCGCCGGACACCTTCTATCCCGGTTATTGGGAGTTTCCTGGCGGGAAAATCGAAGCGGGGGAAACGCCGCGTGAGGCGCTCATTCGCGAACTGCGCGAAGAGTTGGGGCTTGAGCTAACCGCAGCGCGCATCGCCCCCTGGTTGTGTCGCCGCCACCGCTACGCGCACGCCGATGTGACCTTGCACTTTTTCCAGGTCTGGGGGTGGCGTGGTACGCCGCAACCGCACGTCCATGCGGCGCTGACGTGGCAGACGCCCGGCGCGTGGTCGGTGGCGCCGATGCTTCCGGCGAACACGCCGGTAGCCGAGGCGCTTGTGCTGCCGCGGTTGATGGTGGTCTCTCAGGTTACCGCCGCATCGAGAGGAGCGCCGGTGGGGTCGCCTGCGTGGCACGACGCTGCGGCGCGATGGGCCGCGTCGATTCGGGCGGCGCGTGCCCACGGTGCGGTGATCGCGCAAATTCGGGAAAAGCGGCCCGACCCGGGGGCGGAGGCGGGGGATAATGCGGCCGCGGAGTGGTCACGGTTGGGAATCGCGCAGTTGGTGGCGATCGCACGCGAGGCGGGTGCGGAACGGGTCGTCGTCAATGGGCCGCCCGAATGGGCGGATGCGGTTGGCGCCGACGGCTGCCACCTCTCGGCGCAAGCAGCGCGCACGCTGTTGGCACGCGGTGCAAAGCGGCCCGTACTGCGGTACGGGTTGCTGTTGGGCGTGTCAGTCCATGATGCTTCGGAACGGGCGGTTGCGGAGGCGCTAAACGCCGACTACTGGGTGGTGGGGCCGGTTGCAGCGACCCAAAGCCATCCGGAGCGCGCGCCGCTTGGTTGGTCGCGCTTTTCCGCGTTGATCGCGGTGCCTCCCGTGCCGGTCTTTGCGATCGGGGGGCTTACGGCAGCCGAATTGCCGCACGCGCTCAGCGCCGGGGCGCACGGGATCGCGGCGATCCGCGGTTGGTTGCATGGTCAATAGCAGAGCGTAAGCGCGAAGGGAACCGTTTGGGTGCTCACCGCTTCCGTGCCGATGCCGCCTTCGTCGGTCACGGGGATGAAGTGGAGGTTGAACTGGTATTTGTTCGCGGAAACCTTGGGAACGACGCGATGCGCGGCGTCGATCCACACTTGGATGAGGCGCGGCAGTCTTCCGTCGAGTGGTTGCTGGTAGCAGCCGTTGGCTGCGGTATGGGTCTGCGGCGTGCTTTGTGCCCGCAGGTGCGCCAAGACGCAGGCAATCGCGTCCAGGAGGGGGTGCAACGGTTGCGCCCAGGCGTCGAGATCGGCGCGGCGCTTTTCGGCGCTCAGGTTGAGCCAGAAGTGGTAGGTCGGGAGGTCGAACGCGCAGACGCCGCCTGAGACGTGCGCGCGGGTGCGCAGCGCGTTCAAAAGCGGCTGCGTGCGCATCACGTGGTCGATCCGTCCGGGTTGCTGGCGCAACGCGTCGATCAGTGCCAACGCCTGGGCAACCGGTTCGTGCAGCGCGATGCGGCGCGGCCGTTGGCTCGTCGTTTCCTGAGCGGTCGGTGCGGCACAGAGGGCCTCCAACGCGGCGATGAGGTGCCGCTTGAGGTCGCTGCGTCCGGCGATATCGACGCATTCGAAGAGCGCCATCAGGGCGGCGTGGTGGTCGTCCGGGGTGTTCGCCTGAGCGAAGTGGCGCCAACGGCTCCACGTGGCCTCCAGTCGCAACCAGGTGCGTACCTGTTCGGTGAGCGGGAATTCGAAACGGATCATCGTACGGCTCCCCGCGTAGCGCCTTCTGCTGCTACGCCGCCTGGCGCTGCGCCTTCTGCCACAGTACCTCCCGCTGCAGCGAGGTATTGCCGGTGCAGCGCTTCGATCTGCGCTTCGAGGTAGGCGCGGTCGCCGCTATTGTCGATCACATCGTGCGCCGCGGCCAGCCGCTCGGCGCGCGAGGCTTGTGCCGCCAAAATTGCGGCGATCTGTTCCTCAGGTAACCCCGAACGCGCTTTGACCCGGCTGATCTGCTGTTCCTGCGGGCAATCGACCACCAGAAGGCGGTCGATGAGCGTTTGGTACGCCCCGGTTTCGACAAGAAGCGGCACGACCAAGATGAGATACGGGTGGTGGGGCGCCAGCGCGCTGATCCGGTGGGTGACGATATCGCGGATCATCGGGTGGAGAATCGCCTCCAGCCGTTTGCGTGCTGCCGGGTCGGAGAAGGCGAGTGCGCGCATCGCCGCTCGGTCCAACGCACCGGTTGGGGTGAGCACCTGGGTGCCGAACGCCTTACGAATCGCGGGGATCGCCGCGCCATTTGCGGCGGTGAGTTCGTGGGCGATCGCGTCGGTGTCGATCACACCCGCGCCCAGGTGCGCAAAGTGTTCGGCTGCCGTGCTTTTACCGGAGCCGATGCCGCCGGTGAGCCCGACGAGGTAGGGTTTTGGGGTCATCGGCACGCCTCCCAGTTGTGGCGGGGTAACCGGGCCTGCGCTCGACCCAAGAAGCGTTCCAGGGCCGGTTCGGGCCCTTTGGCCAGAATCGTGAAGTGCTCCGATTGGGTTCGGGGCAGAATCTCGATCTCGCTCACCCCTTTTTGCCGCAGCAGCCGCACCAGATTTTCGGCGCGATCACGGGTGCGGAAAATACCCAAGGAGATGCGCCACTGATGGGGGCCGGGGTCCCGCACGATGAAGAGATCGGTTACCCCTTTTTGCCGCAGGGTTTCCGCTTGTTGTCGGGCCCGTTTTTCATTGGCCGCTTTCGGAGTAGCCACCCACCACGATTCGACCACCGGTTCCGCCGTTGCGGTGAGTTGCACACCGGGTACGGTCTGGGCCAGTTCGTCCAAGATGCGGCGTTCGTCCGCAGTGGCGTCCGTTCGGCGGCAAAGCAGCACGGGCGTTTTGACTGTTGGTGTTGTTGGCGGTTGTGGTGCCACAGTGTTGGAAGCTGGATGCGTTTCGTGCGCGGCGTGCTCAGGCAAAGGGGATGCGGGCTGAGTCGGCGTGGATGGTGGTTGCGGTGCCGAAGCGGCGGCAGGTTCCTGTGCCGGCGCTACCGCTTCCAGAGAGGGTTGAGGCTTGTCTTGCGCGATCGTATCGTGCGTAATGACCGCTGGAGGGGGGGGTGCGGTAGGGGCCACCAGTGCGGCTGCTTCGGTTTCCGGCGCTGCGCCGGCCAGTGCCGCAGTGACCGGGTCGGCGGGGCGCGCAGCCACTTCCGATCGTGCAGTAGCGGGGGGCGTTTGGGGGGGTGTTATTGGCGATTGGGCTGCCGCTACTGCGTCGCGGTGGGTATGCGCGCCATCCGGCGTGTATTCGACTACGGTTGCGGCAACGAGTTGGAGCGCGTCGCTGCGCAGGGGTTGCGGCAGCGGTTGCGGCCGCGGCGGTTCAGGAAGCGAGACGAGGCCGCTTTGCGCGGCGAAAAGCAGCGCGTTGATCACCAAGAGGAGCGCGATCGCGAACCGCATTGCTTGCGACTGCCGCAACTGCGGTCACGCGGTCGGCGCAGCGACTTTGGGGAGATGCGCCAGCGACGCTTCGATGGCTTTGGCGGGGTATTCGAAGTCTTCGAGTTCGCCGCGCAGATATTTGTCGTACGCGGAGAGGTCGAAGTGGCCGTGTCCGGTGAGGTTGAAGAGGATCACTTTCGGCTCTCCGCTCTCTTTGCACGCCAGCGCTTCGTCGATCGCAGCGCGAATCGCGTGGCACGACTCCGGCGCGGGGAGGATCCCTTCGGTGCGGGCGAAGAGGACGCCCGCTTCGAACGTTGCGACTTGCGGCACCGCACGTGCCTCCAGCAACCCTTCGTGGTAGAGCTGGGAGACGAGGGGCGAATCGCCGTGGTAGCGAAGACCGCCCGCGTGGATGCCCGGGGGCATGAAGTCGTGTCCCAGCGTGTACATCTGCATGAGCGGCGTGAATCCCGACGCGTCGCCGTAATCGTACGCATAGACCCCTTTCGTGAGGGTGGGGCAGGAGGCGGGTTCGACCGCGACACAGCGCAGGTGCTCCGCCCGTTTGTCACCCGCGATTTTGTCGGCCAAGAACGGGAAGGCGATGCCGCCGAAGCTCGAACCGCCGCCGCACGGACCAAAGATCACGTCGGGGTAAAGCCCCAGCAGTTCGAACTGTTTTTTGGCTTCTAGTCCGATCACGGTTTGGTGCAGCAGCACGTGGTTGAGGACCGACCCCAAGGTGTAGTTGGTGTCAGCGCGGCTCGCGGCTTCTTCCACTGCTTCGGAGATTGCGATGCCGAGCGAACCGGGATTGTCGGGTTCGCGTTCGAGGATCGCTCGCCCCGTCTGCGTGTGGGGCGATGGGCTGGGGAAGACCTCGGCGCCCCAGGTCTGCATGAGGATGCGGCGGTAGGGTTTTTGCTCGTAACTCACTTTCACCATATAGACCCGCACTTCGAGACCGAATTTTTGGCCGGCGAACGCGATCGAGCTGCCCCATTGACCGGCACCGGTCTCGGTCGTGAGCCGCTTGATGCCGACCAGTTGGTTGTAGTAGGCCTGAGGAACCGCGGAGTTGGGTTTGTGCGAACCAGAGGGCGAGACGCCTTCGTACTTGAAGAAAAGCTTGGCCGGGGTGTTCAGCGCTTGTTCGAGCCGGACCGCGCGCACGAGCGGCGAAGGACGCCAGATGCGGTAAGCGTCTCGCACCGCGTCCGGGATCGGGATCCACCGTTCGCTGCTCATCTCCTGCGCAAGGAGCGGTTCGGGAAAGATTGCACCCATCTGTTCGGGCGTCACCGGCTTGCCATCTGGCCCAAGCGGTGGTGCGGGGGGGTTGGGCATGTCGGCGACGATGTTGTACCAGTGAGTCGGGATCTCGTTTTCGGGGAGCAGGATGCGGGTGGGTTCGGTCATGATGTCTCCTCGTTGTGTGTTGACGGTGTAGAGGGGCCGGTCGGTGGTTCGGGCGGTGTCTGAGGGGGGTGCGACTCCGGCTGCGCGCACGCAAGCGCGGCAAGGCCCAGGAAAAGTAAATTATCGCGCACCTCATGCGGGATGTCTACGTGGGGGGAGAGGAGCGGTGCGGCGCCGCCGTGCAGGATCACGCGCGGCAGGATCGAAGTCTGTTTGGCTACCTGCGCCGTGAATGCCGCGATCGCCCCCTTTTGCGCCAGCCAGACACCGGTGGCGATCGCGGTTTCGGTATCGGTGGGGGGAAACGGAGCCGTCGCGATCTGGTCGACGGCGCGGCGCGGGTCGAGCTGTGGGAGTCGCGCGGTGCGGGCTGCGAGCGCAGCGAACATCGCGTCGATGCCAGGCAGAATCGCGCCACCGCGAAACGCGCCGGTTTCGTCGAGCCAGTCGAGCGTGGTCGCGGTGCCACAACCGACGATCACCGCTGGCGCCAACCCAGCGTGCCATGCTCCAACCGCGGTGACCCAGCGATCGGCGCCCAGCTGTTGGGGATTGCGGTACTGGTTAAGGACGCCCGCACCGTGCTGGCTCGGCGCGATCCAATGGCATGGGATGCGATGCGCGGCAAAGCGGGCAGTGATCGCCTGGGTACGGGACGGTGTGGTGACGCTGACACCGACGACGCACGGAATCGTGGACAGCAACGGGGTGAGCTGCTGCCACCATGCTTCGAGTGCCGTGTCGTCGTACGCAAACGCCCCTTGCGCGTCGTCCCGCCAATACCATTTGCCGCGACTGTTTCCCAGATCGAGGAGGAGCGGCACAGGGCGAATGCGCGCGGCGGCGGAGGTCAGCGTCTGGTGTGCCCCTGCCGCAGTGGTGACCTGGAGTTCCCCCCGGGCGTTGACGCCGCTCAAGCGGACGAGATGCGGTTCTGTCGTTTCGTGCGCGGGCAGCAGTTGCAACCAACGGTCGCGCCACGCCGCACGGGCCCACCACGCCGCTTGCCAAGGGGTGAAGCCTGCGCCGCAGCGGAAGTCTTCGAGTACGGCAACCACTGCGCCGACCAGCGTCTGCAGCAGGGTTTCAGCAGGGGGAACGAGCGTGAGGTGCTCGGCAAGCGCGGTGGGGGGCAATGTCCAGGGATCTCGGTCGTCGAGTCGTGGTGCCGCACGATGGTTCAGACCGACGCCGACGACGACGATCGGCGGCGCTTGCCCCCGCCATTGCGCTTCGACGAGGATCCCGCCGAGTTTGCGCTCCGCAACGAGCAGATCGTTCGGCCATTTGAGGCGAACGGGGAGGTCGAGCAGTTCCAATCGTTCGGCAAGCGCCGCGCCCACCGCAAGCGAAAGGCCTTCGAGGTTCGTCTGGGGCGGGAGGCGGGTTGCCACCGAGAATGCGATTCCGGCACCCTCCGGCATCGTCCAGCGTCGGCCGCTTTGACCGCGGCCCGCGGTCTGCCGTTGGGCGGTGACGGCCAGGTAATGGTCGGGAGCGAGGGATTCGGCCTGCTGTGCGGCAACGTCGTTGGTCGACGCGCACGCGTCGAGCGCGAGCCAGTGCAGCGTAGGTGCGGTTGGCATGGGGTTTGCTATTTGTTCGAACGGATGGGAACAGGAGATAGCGATGAAACAGATTGCGATTGTACGCTTTTCCCCGATCGAAGGGCCGGGAACCTTTGCCGATTTCGTCGCAGCGCAAGGAGGAGAAACGCACCTCATCGCGATCGATCAAGGGGCACCGCTTCCGAGGGATCCGGAACAGTATGACGGTTGGTGCTTGATGGGTGGGCCGATGAGCGTCAATGATCCGTTGCCGTGGATCGAACCCCTCCTTGGGTTGCTCCGCCAGGCGGTGGCCAGTGGGGTGCCCGTTATCGGTCACTGTCTCGGTGGCCAGCTGTTGGCAAAGGCTTTAGGGGCAACCGTCACGCGCAACCCAACGAAGGAGATTGGATGGGGCGAGGTGTGGGTGACCAACCGATCGGAGGGACGACGTTGGCTCGGCGATTGCGAACGCTTTGTGGCGTTTCATTGGCATGGCGAGACTTTTTCACTCCCTGAAGGCGCAATCGGGTGGCTGGCTAGCGCCCATTGTTCCCAGCAAGCCTTTGCGCTGGGACCGCATTTGGCATTGCAGTGCCACGTGGAGATGACCGAAGCGATGATTGAGCGCTGGTGCGCCGATTGGGCGAAAGAGGGAGTTGGAGCGAGCGCGTCGGTGCAGACGCCCGAGGCGATCGTCGCGGCGATCCCCGACCATTTACCGCAGCTCACGGCGACGGCGATGCGGCTTTACCGGGAATGGTGGCGGGGGGTGTCCGATGTCCGTGCATGAGCTGACACTGACCAGTTTCGCGCAACCGATTTGGAGCGTGCCCCACGGTCGTGTGGTGGGATGGGAGGCGCTGTTGCGTGTGCAGGACGGTGCGCGCGTCGTTCCCCCGCTCATCTATCTTGCCGCGGAGGGCGACGACGAAGCGGCTTTGGCGCGGGAACTGGCGGCCCGCTTACGTCATCTTGGGGTCTGGTCGCGGTTGCGCTTCGAGGCTACTTGGCTCTTTCTCAACGTCTCGCCACATGCGATCCGTCACGACGTGGCCGATCCGGACCACTTCACGGTCCTGCTTCGCCAGCTGGCGATTCCCCCCGAAACGCTGGTCCTCGAACTGTTGGAAGCGGCGATCGATGATTTGACAGTGGTGCGGCAGGCAGTCGATCTGTATCATGCGTTGGGGTGTCTGGTTGCACTCGATGATTTCGGCGCGGGCAGCTCGAATCTCGAACGGTTGTTCGTTCTGGAACCCGATATCGTCAAGATCGACCGTTCCCTCCTCGTCCGGGCCGGGGAGCGGCGCTCCTTGCAACGGAGTTTGCGCCATCTCGTCGGTTTCATCCATGCAGCAGGGGCGTTGGCGCTGGCCGAGGGGGTGGAGCACTCCGACGAAGCGCAACGTGCGCTCGATGCGGGGGTCGATTTGGTGCAAGGGTATCGCTATGGGGTTCCGGCGCCGTGGGAACATTGGCTGTGCGAAGGCGCTGCGCGCGAACAGGAGTGGCTGCTCAGCGACCGGGACCGCCTGCCCGATCCGGTCGTGCCCCCCTCCCTTTTCGATTGGTTTGCCGAGATTGTGACGCGGTGGGCGAGGGGCGAACCGCTGGGGGCTTGGGTGTGTCACTCGGCGCCAGAGCCGCTCTTGCGCCTTTATTGCCTCAATCGGCACGGGATGCAGCTTGGAGCGACGATCCATTGCCGCTGGCGGCGACCGCTGGATCCTGTGCGCTACGCTCCGCTTGAAGCGGGCGAAGGGGCGTCGTGGGCGCATCGCAGCTATTTTCGCAGCGCGATCGCGCGACCGGGTCAAATCGTTGCTTCCGAACCCTATCTGGCGTTGCCCGACCGGGATTGGGAGGTGACACTGGCCTGTGCCCGCCGTGATGGCAGCGCCGTGTTGTGTGCCGACGTCGCGGTTGATGAGTCCTAACGCGTGTGTTGGTGCAGTGTGTGCATTTTTTTGGCGCACGGATTCTCGTCATGCACCGTTTTGGTGCAATGGTGCATCGCAATAAAAGCGGTGCGCTTCATCTGCGCGCACGCTGTGGCGAAATTCGTTGATTTATCATCATTTTTTCTTTGGCACGCCACTTGCTCACCTGAAGTTGCGATTCATGCAACTGAGGAGAAAACCATGAAAGCGAAGGCTTTGGTTCTGGGATGCGGTGCCGTCGCGGTGGCCGCAGCGCTGTTTTCCCATGGTGCGGCGGCGCAAAGCGCGGTCACCGGCAATGTGGCGTTGGTGAGCGATTACGTCTACCGTGGCTTTTCGCAGACCAACGAGAAAGTGGCGTTGCAAGCCGGTGTCGATTGGGTAGGTGCCGACGGTTGGTACGTTGGTCTTTGGGGATCGAACGTTTCCTGGCTCTCCGACGCGGCGCCGGGCAGTTCCAACAGCGTCGAGCTCGATCTCTACGGCGGCAAGCGCTGGTCGATGGGGGACCTTGCTTTCGACGTCGGCCTGCTCCAGTACTACTACCCGGGAAGTTACTCGGTGGCGTGGAAAGCAGCCTCTGGGCTCAAGACGCCTCATACCACCGAGGTCTATGGGGCAATGGGATACGGCCCGGCGACCTTCAAAATCTCTTATGCGCTCACCGATCTCTTCGGCGCGCCCAATTCCGACGGCAGTCAATATTACGATCTCACCGTGGCGCCTGAGGTAATGCCTGGCGTGAAATTGTTGGCCCACGTCGGACGGCAGGTGGTTCGCGGCACCGGCAACGCCGACTATACCGACTGGAAGGTAGGGGTGAGTGCCAGCTACGGCGGATTCGATTGGGGGCTTTATTACGTCGACACCAACGTCAGCGGTTCGAAACTTGCCGATTCGCGCGTGGTGTTCAGTGTTGGCAAAACTTTTTGAGAGGAGCGGATCATGAAAATGGTCAGCGCGATCATCAAGCCGTTCAAGCTCGACGAAGTGCGTGAAGCGTTGAACGAGGCGGGCATTACCGGACTGACGGTCACCGAAGTGAAGGGGTTCGGTCGGCAAAAAGGGCATACCGAGCTCTACCGCGGCGCCGAGTACGTGGTCGATTTCTTGCCCAAGGTCCGGGTGGATGTCGCAGTTATGGACGAGCAGCTCGATCAGGTGGTCGATGCGATCGTCCAGGCGGCGCGAACGGGAAAGGTGGGCGACGGCAAGATTTTCGTCATGCCGCTCGAGCAGGTCGTTCGGATTCGTACGGGCGAGACCGACGCCTCAGCATTGTGAGGAATGGATAGGAGCGAAACGATGGAAATGGTGAACAAAGGGGATGTGGCGTGGATGCTCACGTCGACGCTTCTGGTGTTGATGATGGTGATGCCTGGGCTCGCACTCTTTTATGGCGGGATGGTGCGGGCGAAAAATGTCCTTTCGGTGCTGATGCAGGTGATGACCACCTTTGCCCTTGCAGTGGTGCTGTGGGCCATTTATGGCTATTCGCTCGCTTTCACCGAAGGTAACCCGTATTTTGGGTCGTTCGCGAAACTCTTTTTGAGCGGCGTTACGCTCGAAAGCCTAGCGGATACCTTCAGCGAGGGGGTGAAGCTGCCGGAGATGGCCTTCATCGCGTTTCAAGGAACGTTCGCGGGCATTACCGCGGCGCTGATCGTCGGCGGGTTTGCGGAACGGATGCGTTTTTCCGCGGTGCTCGTCTTCACGGCGATCTGGCTTACTTTTGCCTATCTGCCGATCGCCCACATGGTGTGGGGACCAGGTGGTTGGTTGCTGGGCGACGGTGCGCTCGATTTCGCGGGGGGTACGGTCGTGCATATCAACGCGGGGATCGCCGGTTTGGTCGGCGCGTATCTCGTGGGTAAGCGCATTGGGTATGGCCGTGAGGCGCTGACGCCCCACTCTTTGCCCCTGACGATGGTCGGCGCTTCGCTGCTTTGGGTGGGCTGGTTCGGGTTCAACGCTGGTTCGGCGCTGGAGGCGAACAGCACCGCAGCGCTCGCGTTCCTGAACACCCTGTTTGCAACCGCAGCGGCAATTCTCCTCTGGTTGGCGGATGAGGCGCTCCTCAAGGGGAAACCCTCGATGTTGGGCGGCGCTTCGGGCGCGGTGGCTGGGTTGGTGGCGATCACACCCGCGGCGGGCACCGTTGGCCCGATGGGCGCACTCGTCATCGGTGCGACAGCCGGCGTGGTGGGGCTCTGGGGCGTCAACCAGCTGAAGCGGTGGTTGGGTGTTGACGACGCGCTGGACGTCTTCGGTGTGCATGGGGTTTGTGGGATCGTCGGTGCATTACTCACAGGGGTGTTTACCGCACCGTCGCTGGGTGGTACCGGTAGCGCCGATTTTTCGATTGCGTCGCAACTCGTAATCCAGGCCAAAGGGGTAATCGTCACATTGGTTTGGTCCGGCGTGGTCTCGTTCGTTGCGTACAAAATCGCGGCGGCGCTTACGGGTGGTTTGCGCGTCGCGGAAGAAGAGGAGCGCGAAGGGCTCGATATCGTGGCGCACGGGGAAAGCGGCTACCGCTTCTGATTCCTCCTCTGCAGCGAGCAGAGTTCATTCTCGTTGCGTTTGCCCCTTGCGGGATTCCCCGCAAGGGGCTTTTTCGTGGAGCGCACGGTGGCGGACCAGTACCCGTGCCGATGGGATGAACCGGGCGGCCAAGCGTTCGACGAGGTAAACCGAGCGGTGTTGTCCCCCGGTGCACCCGATCGCGACGGTGAGATAGCTGCGCTGTTCTGCGGTGTAATGGGGAAGCCAGCGGGTGATGAAATCCGCAATATCCGCTTCCATCCGGGTGACCAAAGGCTGCGCGGCAAGAAACGCCTGAACCGGTGCATCGCACCCCGTGAGCGGGCGCAGTGTCGGATCGTAATAGGGGTTGGGGAGACAGCGGGCGTCGAAGAGCAGATCGGCGTCGAGCGGCACGCCTTGTTTGAACGCGAACGATTCGAAGGTAAGGGTGATCGGCGCGCGCGGGGCGCCGTCGGGGAGTAGCCATTCCCGCAGATATCGGCGCAACTGTTGCGCGGAGAGGTGACTGGTGTCGAGGCGTTGGGCGGCTTGCGCGATGGGTTCCAGACGATGCCGTTCGCGTGCGATCGCTTCTTCGACGGTCATCGTGCCCGTGGCGAGCGGATGCGCACGGCGGGTTTCCGAAAAGCGGGCAAGCAACACGTCGTCGCGTGCGTCGAGAAAGAGCGCGTCTGGGGCGATACCGGTGCGCTGCGTCAGTTCGGCGAGCGCTTCGGGGAGCGCGTCGAGGTTGCCGCTGCGGATGTCGACCGCGACTGCGATCCCTTCCCGCCGCTCCGCCGAAGGGGTAGCGAGCGCGTGGTGGAGGATGTGGGTCACCACCGGAACGAGGAACGGAACCGGCAAGTTGTCGAGCGCGATGAAACCGCTGTCTTCGAGCGCGCGCAGCGCCACCGTCTTGCCGGCACCGGAGACGCCGCTCACGACGACGATACGCGGTGGCCGCGGCGCCGTGGTCGCGGCTAAGCCGTTTGCTGAAACATTCACTGCGGTTCGCGCCATTTGATCGAGCAGCCGATCGATGGGGTCTGGTCACGCGGCCCTTGACCGGTCTGGGCGATCTGGACCATCGCTTCGAAGAGTTCGCGGCGCGCATCGGGTGGTGCGGGTTGCCGCCCCGAGGCGTCGAGTCGTCCGCGGTATTGCAGTTCGAGGTCTTTGTTGAAGCCGAAAAAGTCCGGGGTGCAGACCGCGCTGTAGGCTTTTGCCACTTCCTGCGTTTCGTCCCAGAGATAGGGAAACGGGAAATTCTTTTCCCGGGCGATGCGTTGCATGTTTTCGAACGAGTCCTCCGGGTAGTCGGCCGGGTCGTTGCTCATGATCGCCACCGAACCGATGCCGTAGGCCTGGAGCTCGCGTGCGTCTCGGATGATCCGGTCGAGCACCGCTTTGACGTAGGGACAGTGGTTGCAGATAAACATCACGAGCAGACCGTTTTCGCCGCGCACGTCGGCCAGCGTGTAGCGTTTGCCATCGACGCCGATGAGGTCGAAGTCGACCGCTTTCCAGCCAAAATCACAAACGGGGGTGTTGAGCGCGACCATTGCTCTCTCCTTGGGTGGGGGATGGGATACTGTGTTGTCGCCAGATTTTATTGTAGCGAACCGCAAGGAAAAGTGACGCGTACCCGGGTGCCGCGCCCGAAGGGTGGCTCGGTGATCGTGATCGTGGCTTGGTGCTGTTCGGCGATTTCGCGTGCGATCGCAAGGCCCAAGCCAGAACCCTCGCCCAATCGCTCCGAATCCAGAAGCCGGAAGAAAGGTTCGAAGACGCGCGCGCGCCTCCGGTGGGATGCCCGGGCCGGTGTCGTCGACGGCGACATGGATCGTTGCGCCCTCCTGCCAGACGCGGATCGTCACGTCGCCGCCGGGTGGCGTATAGGTGATCGCGTTGTCGATCACGTTCTTGAAGAGCTCCCCGAGCATGAGCGCATTGGCGTCGATGGTGCACGGGGTCTGTCCTTCTTCCAGCGCCAATGCGATCCGTTTGCGGTGCGCTTTCGGGTAGAGATCGGCAACGACCTCACGCAGCAACGCCACCAAGTCGGTGGGTTGGAAGCGGTGGACCTGTTCCGAGCTCGATTCGGTGCGGGCAAGCGTCAGCAGCTGATTGATGAGGCGGGCGGTGCGCTCCGCAGCGGCGATGATCTTTTCGAGGTCGGCACGCAGCTCTTCCGGGGTTTCGGCTTCCCGGGCGAGTTCTGCTTGCATTTTGAGCCCCGTGATCGGGGTCCGCATTTGGTGCGCCGCATCGGCAATGAAGCGGCGTTGCGCCGCCAAGTTTTCCTCGAGGCGCGCCATCAGGCGGTTGAACGCTTCGATGAGCGGGCGAATCTCTTCGGGTACCCGCTCCAGGTCGATCGGCGAAAGGTCCGTTGGGCGACGCCGGGTCAGGTGGGCCTGCAGGCGCCTGAGCGGTGCGAGTCCTTTGGTGAGGCCGAACCACACCAGCACGACGGCGATCGGGATCACGATGAATTGCGGCATCATCACGCCGGTGATCACCTCGGTGACGAGCGCCTGGCGCTGTTTTACCGTTTCCGCGACCTGTACCGCGACGAGTGTCTGCCCGCCGTCGTGGTGTTTGCGTTCTACCAAGGTGGCCAGCCGCAACGGTTCGCCGTGGTAGTCGATGTCTTGGAAGCGCACGTCGATGTCGGCCAGCCACGAGGGGGTAGGCAGTTGCGCGTTGCCCGCAAGGCGGGCTTCCGGGGTACGGACTTCGTAGTAGAGCGTGGCGTTGGTGCCCGCATGCAAGATCCATTGCGCCGGTGCTGGCAAGGTGAAACTGGGTTTTCCGTCGGCAAAGAGGACGAAACGCATCAAGAAACGGGCGCGTTCGGCAAGGGCCTGATCGTACGGCCGGTGGGCGATCTCCGTGGCGATCTGATAGGTGATGAAGATGGTGATCGGCCACAAGAGGAGCAGCGGCGCGAGCATCCAGTCGAGAATCTCACCGAAGAGCGAGTTGGGTTCGGTGCGTCGTTTAGGAATCAGAAACGGCATGGTCGCTGTCGAGACAATAGCCAACGCCGCGTACGGTCCGGATCACCGCACCGCTGCCGTCGATCTTTTTGCGCAACCGATGGAGGTAGACTTCGATCGCGTTGGTCGAGACCTCTTCGTGCCAGCCGCAGAGGTGCTCCAGGAGCTGCTCTTTGCTAACCAACCGCCCGGGACGCAACAGGAGGTATTCCAGAATCGCCAGCTCTCGTGCCGAGAGTTCGAGCGGTTCGTCGTCGAGATAGGCGCGGCGGGCGCCGGTGTCGAACGTGAGCCGCCCCACTTTGACTCGGGTGGGTGCCGCGGCGCCGCGGCGCGTGAGCGCACGCACGCGCGCTTCGAGTTCGCGCAGGTCGAACGGTTTCGTGAGGTAGTCGTCGGCGCCCGCGTCGAGCCCGCGTACGCGGTCTTCGATGCCGTCTTGGGCGGTCAGGATGAGGACCGGGGTGGTGTTTTGCCGCGCGCGCAACCGTTTGAGGACCTCGATTCCGGGTAATTTCGGCAATCCGAGGTCGAGGATCACGCAATCGAATTCGGTCGCGGCCAGGGCAGCATCGGCAGCGGAGCCGTCGGCGACGAGGTCGATGGCGTATCCCGCGCGTTTGAGTGCCCGCGCCAACCCTTCGGCGATCACCGGGTCGTCTTCGACGATCAAAATGCGCATGAACCGATTGTAATGGGGTTGTCGGGTTCGAACAACGGGAGCCGCTTGGCGATTCGCTATAATGCGCCCCATGCCCTTTTTCGCGATTGGCCTCAACCACCACTCTGCGCCGGTGCCGGTGCGTGAACAACTTGCGGTTGCTCCGTCCGAGCTACCCGAGCTGTTGCGCGCGCTCGTCGCTGCGGGGATCGGCGTTCACGAAGCGGCGCTCTTATCGACGTGCAACCGAACCGAATGTTACGTCGCGGCGAGCGACCCGCACGCGGTTTTCGCGTGGCTCTGTGCCCACCGCCACGCCGATCTGGCGCAGGTCACACCCCACCTCTTCATTCATCGGGATAGCGAAGGGGTGCGACACCTCTTTCGTGTCGCTTCGGGCCTCGATTCGATGGTCCTGGGCGAGACCCAGATCGTCGGGCAATTCAAAGAGGCGCTGCGTCTTGCGAAAGCGGCGGGGACGCTCGGCAAGCACGTCCAGACCGTGATGCAGATGGCGCTTTCGGTCGCGAAAGAGGTGCGCAGCCAAACCGCGATCGGTGCCAACGTCGTCTCGATGGCCGCCGCCGCTGTTCGCCTTTCCCAACGGGTTTTCGGGCCGGTGGCGGAGCAGCGGGTGCTCTTCGTCGGTGCAGGGGAGATGATCGAAACGTGCGTCGCCCATTTCGCCGCAGGGCAGCCGCAGCGGATCGCGATCGTGAACCGGACGGTGGCGCGGGCCGAGCAACTGGCTGCTCGTTTTGCCGCCGAGGCGCATCCGCTCGATCGGTTGCCCGAACTGTTGCCGGAGTTCGATACGGTCGTCGCCAGTACCGCCAGCCCGTTGCCGTTGATCGGGTTGGGGATGGTCGAGCGGGCGCTCAAGCAGCGGCGCCACCGTCCATTCGTGATGGTCGACCTCGCGGTGCCGCGCGACATCGAGCCGGAAGTGGGCGCGCTGCAGGACGTCTTCCTCTACGCGGTCGACGATCTGGCGCAAATCGTGCAGGAGGGACGGGAAAGCCGCGCGCAGGCGGTTCGGGACGCCGAAGCGATCATCGACGCCCGCCTGGCCGAGTTTGCCCAGTGGGTGAGCGCGCAAGAGATGGTGCCGCTCATTCGCCAGTTGCGCACCCACGCAGAGACGATCGCCACCGCAGAACGCGAGCGGGCATTGGCGAAATTGCGGGCGGGCGGGGATCCGGAAGCGGTGATCGCGGCGCTCACCCACGCGCTGACGAACAAATGGTTGCATGCGCCAACCACCTTTTTTCGTCAAGCCCCGCCGGAAGCACGTCAGGCGTTAAGCCGCTGGGCGCCACAACTCTTTGGTTGGGAGAAGACGCAACGATGAAGGCGTCGTGGATCGAACGCTTCCAACGCATGGCTGATGCGCTCGACGAGCTCGACCGGGCGTTGAGCGATCCGGAAACCGCGGCCAATCCCGAGCGGCTCCGCGCGCTCATGCAGCAGCGGGCGCAGTTGGAAGAACCGGTGGCACTGTGGCAACGCTACCAGGCCCTTACCGACGAGATCGCCACGACGGAAAAGTTGGCCGCAAGCGGCGACGACCCGGAGCTTGCCGCGCTGGCGCGAGAAGAGTTGGCCGCGCTCAACGCGGAGCGCGAACGGCTCGAAGCGCAGCTAGCCGAAGCGTTGGTGCCCGTGGATCCCCTCGATGCGCGCGACGTCTACCTCGAGATTCGCGCGGGGACGGGGGGTGAAGAGGCTGCGCTCTTTGCTGCCGATCTTTTCCGAATGTACGCCCGCTACGCGGAAGCGCAAGGCTGGCAGGTCGAGATCGTCTCGGCGAGCGAATCCGATTTGGGGGGATATAAAGAGCTCATCGCCCACGTTCGCGGCGAAGGGGTCTATGGGCGGTTGAAGTTCGAATCGGGCGGGCATCGCGTGCAGCGCGTGCCGGTGACCGAAAGCCAGGGGCGGATTCATACCTCAGCGTGCACGGTCGCGGTGTTGCCGGAGGAGGATCCCGAAGCGGTTGCCGAAATCGACCCGAAAGAGCTGCGCATCGACGTCTTTCGCGCTTCTGGCGCGGGCGGACAGCACGTGAACCGGACCGAGTCGGCGGTGCGTATCACCCACCTGCCTACCGGGATCGTGGTCGAATGCCAAGACGATCGCTCGCAACACCGCAACAAGGCGAAAGCGCTCGCGGTACTCGCGGCGCGGTTGGCTGAGCGGCGTCGTGCCGAACAACAAGCGGCCACCGCAGCGGTGCGGCGGCAGCTCGTCGGCAGTGGCGATCGCTCCGACCGGATCCGCACCTACAACTTTCCGCAGGGACGGGTGACCGACCACCGGATCGATTTGACCCTCTACCAATTGCCGCAGATTCTCGACGGTGCGCTCGATCTGGTGATCGAGCCGCTGCGCCGTGAGGCGCGTGCCGAAGCGCTCGCGGCCTGGGAAGCGAACGAAAATGGCTGACGCGGCGCACGATATTGCGTTGCCCACGTTGGGCGAGGCGTTGGCCTGGGCGCGGCAACGGATCGATCCGCTGGACGCACGCATACTCCTTGCGCATGCGGCGCGGGTGCGTACCGCGACGCTATTGGCCTATCCGGAACGGACGCTTCCGGAAGAGGCATGGCGCCGCTTTCGCGATCTGGTGACCCGCCGTGCCGCTGGAGAGCCGGTGGCCTATTTGACGGGCGAGCGAGAGTTCTACGGCCGCACCTTTCACGTTTCGCCCGCAGTGTTGATTCCGCGTCCGGACACCGAAACCCTGGTCGATGTTGCGCTTGCGGTCGCCGATCAACGTGCCGGTGCCGCGTTGCGCATCCTTGACCTGGGCACCGGCAGCGGTTGTATTGCGATCACCCTGGCGTTGGAGCTGCCCCACGCGGAGGTGGTTGCGGTCGATCGCTCGCGTGCGGCGCTTCTCATCGCGTTGCACAATGCGCAGCGGTTGGGTGCGAGCGTCTCGTTCGTCGAAAGCGACTGGTTTTCTCGGCTGGGGGATGAGCATTTCGACCTCATCGTCGCCAATCCCCCCTACCTGGCCGAGGATGACCCCCACCTCAACGAAGGCGATCTGCGTTTCGAGCCGCGGCAGGCGTTGGTGGAGCAGCACGAAGGCCTTGCGGCGATCGCCCGGATCGTTGCAGAAGCGCCGCGTTATCTGGCGCCCGGCGGGTGGTTGTTGTGCGAACACGGCTATACCCAAGGACACGCGGTTCGTGGCCGACTTCTCGATGCCGGATTGTTGCACGTCCAGACGTGGCGCGACCTGGCAGGCCACGAGCGGGTCAGCGGCGGACGTAAACGGTGTCCGAACGAGTAAAATAGGTCGTTGGTTCAGAACAGGAACCGTCTGTTTTTCGATGCAAACCCCAATGGAGAACACGATGAGCGACGTACAAGAGACCATCCGCCAACAGATCGCTTCGCACCCGGTGGTGCTCTACATGAAAGGAACGCCGCAATTTCCGATGTGCGGTTTTTCCGCGACGGTCGTCCATATCCTCGACCTCTGTGGCGTCAAGGACTATTTTGCCGTGAATGTCCTCGAGGATGAGGCGATCCGGCAAGGGATCAAAGAGTACTCCAATTGGCCGACGATTCCGCAGCTCTATATCAATGGCGAATTCATCGGCGGCTGTGACATCACGCGCGAGCTCTACCAAAGCGGCGAATTGCAAAAACTGTTGCAAGAGGCGGGTGTGGTCGCCACCTGAGCCGCAACGCGCCGCTCCCGGAGGGTGTCGACGCGCCGTTCATCAGCCACCGGTGAGCCGCGCGATCAACCGCTCCGCCTCACGAGCGTACCCGCTGCCAAAGAGGTTGAAGTGGTTGAGGATGTGGTAGAGCGTGTAAAGCGGTTTTCGCCGTTCGTAGTCGCGGTGAAGCCCCGAAAGTTTTCGATAAGCGGCGTAAAACGCGGGCGGGAACCCGCCGAAGAGTTCCATCATCGCCAATTCGCTTTCGTGGTCGCCTTGATGGACCGCCGGGTCGATCAGCACCACCTCACCTGTGGCGCTCTCGGCGATGTTGCCGTACCACAGGTCGCCGTGCAGGAGCGCCGCTCGAGGGGCATATTCGAGAAAGAGTGCCGGCAGCCCCTCCAGCGCTTCTTCGAGGCGCGCCGCTGCGTCCCGGGAAAAGCCGTTGCGTTTGGCCCAGGAAAGCTGCGGTTTGATGCGCCGCGTTACGAAAAAGTGGGCCCAATTGGGTTCCCAACCGTTTTGCTGCGGCGTTGCCCCTAAATAATTGTCCCGATGCCAGCCGAAGCGGTCGGGAAAAGGGGCTGCTTCGTGCAACGCCACCAACGCCCGTGCCGCCGCTTCGGCGCGCGCTGCGGAAAGCGGCCGAAGGTCGAGCCACGTCAGGATCAAGTACGCCGTATCGCTGTCGGCATCGACTCCGTGCGCAATCACCTCCGGCACCCGCACCGCACCGGTTTGCGCGAGTGCCGAGAGACCATCGGCTTCGGCGGCAAAGCGGTCGGCCGCCGCCGCAGGGGCCGTTTTGGCGAACCACCGCGTTCCGTCCTGAAGGGTCAGGCGCCAATGGCGGTCGAACTGCCCGCCAAGCGCAGTGGCTTCGGCGACTTGGGTGGCGTGGCCGAACAGGGCCGGAAGGTATGTGGACCAGTCGATCATGACGGCTTGCCGTTTCTTCTCCCGAGCCCAATCGCGGGCTACCCGCGTTGCGCGATTCGTGCCCGCGCGTGCGCGATCGCCGCTTGCACCGCCTCGGGTGCGGTGCCACCGATATGGGCGCGTGCTGCAAGCGACCCTTCGATGGTGAGCACCTCGTACACGTCCTCTTCGATCTGGGGACAAAACTGCTGCAGTGTGGTGAGCGGAATCTCGGCAAGGTCGACTCCCTGCCGTTCCGCGGCGCGCACGGCGCGCGCGACGATTTCGTGGGCATCGCGAAACGGCACCCCTTTTTTCACCAGGTAGTCCGCAAGATCGGTTGCGGTGGCGAACCCTTCTTGGAGCGCGGCGCGCATCGCTTCGGGCTTCACCCGGATACCCGCGACCATCTCGGCGTAGATCGCGAGCGTATCGTTCAGCGTATCCACGGCGTCGAAGAGCGGCTCCTTGTCCTCTTGGTTGTCTTTGTTGTACGCGAGCGGCTGCCCCTTCATCAGCGTGAGCATCGCGACGAGGTGGCCATAGACGCGTCCGGTTTTGCCCCGCACCAGTTCGGGAACGTCTGGGTTCTTCTTCTGCGGCATGATCGAGCTGCCGGTGCAGAAGCGGTCCACCAAGTCGATGAAACCGAAGCGGGGCGTCATCCACAGGATCAATTCTTCGGAAAAGCGCGAGAGATGCATCATCACCAGACTGGCCGCACTCAAGAATTCGATCGCGAAATCGCGGTCGCTCACCGCATCGAGCGAATTGCGACACAACTCTTCGAACCCAAGCGTTTCGGCAACGGCCCACCGATCGATCGGGTAGGTGGTGCCGGCAAGTGCGGCAGCGCCCAGAGGCAAGCGGTTGGTGCGGCGGCGGCAATCGGTGAGCCGCTCCCAGTCGCGCTCCAGCATCTCCACGTAGGCCATGAGGTGGTGGCCGAAGGTGACCGGTTGTGCCACCTGCAGATGGGTGAATCCGGGCATCGGCGTCGCCGCATGCTGTTCGGCAAGGTCCAAGAGTGCCGTTTGCAGCGTGCGAATGCGGCTGCGGATCTCGTCGATCGCGTCGCGCAACCAGAGACGGATGTCGGTCGCCACCTGGTCGTTGCGGCTGCGGCCAGTATGAAGCCGTTTACCCGCATCCCCCACCAACGCGGTCAAGCGCCGTTCGATGTTGAGGTGGATGTCTTCGTCGTCGAGCGACCATTCGAACGCACCGCTTTCGATCTCTTGCGCGATTTGCGCCATACCGCGTTCGATCGCGGCAAGATCCTCGGTGCTGATGATCCCTTGCTTGGCGAGCATCCTCGCGTGTGCGAGCGACCCTTGGATGTCGTGGCGCCACAAACGCCAGTCAAACGGGATGCTCGCCGTGTACCGTTTGACCCGTTCCGAGACCGGTTCGTCGAACCGGCCCGACCAGGTCTTGTGCGTTGCGTCGTTTGTCATCACGGTTTCCTTGCGTTTCTCTGCTCAGCCATAAGTCTACCGTAGCGGAACCCCTTCACGCTGGTTGCAACGTCCATTCTAACGCTACCCCTGGCACCGAGCCGCTTTTACCGCAACGCGGCATGCTAGAATAGTTCGAATCAAAACTGCGCATAGGGAGAACGCGATGGCGCGCAATTTCGCAGCCACTTTGGGGTACGACATCGCCGATTTGCAACCCGGAATGGTTGCCGAAATCGGCCGAACCGTTTCGGAAGCCGATATCTTGGCTTTCGCTGGGGTCTCTGGGGATACCAACCCGGTGCATCTCGACGCGGAGTTCGCGGCGCAGACCCAATTCAAAGAGCGGATCGCGCACGGGATGCTCTCGGCGGCCTTCATTTCTGCGGTATTGGGCACCAAGCTCCCAGGGCCCGGGGCGATCTACCTCAGCCAGTCGCTCCGTTTCCGCGCGCCGGTCCATGTGGGCGATACCGTCGTCGCCCGGGTCACCGTGAAAGAGGTGGTGCCTGAAAAGCGCCGCGTCGTCCTCGAGACGCTCTGTCTGGTTGGTGAGACGGTTGTGGTCGAAGGAGAGGCGACGATCTATATCCCGCCGCGGCAGGGGTGAGTCACTCATGAGCGAGATGAAGCGGGTCTTTCTCGAATTCGAACGCCCGGTGGTCGAACTGGAAGAGCGCATCGGGGAATTGCGCCGTACCCAGGAGGGGAGTGCGGTCGACCTCAGCGAAGAGATCGAGAAGCTGGAAAAGAAGGCGCGCAAACTCCTCGAAGATCTCTACCGCAAGCTCGACGCGTGGCAAACGACCCAAGTGGCACGCCATCCCCTTAGGCCCTATACGCTCGATTACGTTGCGGCGCTCTTTACCGATTTCGTCGAGCTCAAAGGGGATCGCCACGTCGCCGACGATCCGGCGATCGTGGGGGGGCTGGCGCGCTTTCGAGGGCAGCCGTGTGTCGTGATCGGTCATCAGAAAGGGCGGGACACGAAAGAGAAGATTCGGCGCAATTTCGGGATGCCGCGCCCGGAAGGGTACCGCAAGGCGGTTCGCCTGATGAAATTGGCGGAGAAGTTTCGCTTGCCGCTTTTCACCTTCGTCGATACGCCAGGCGCCTTCCCGGGGATCGACGCGGAAGAACGCAACCAATCGGAAGCGATCGGGCGCGCGATCTACGAAATGGCGCAGCTCGCAACCCCGACGATCGTCACGGTGATCGGTGAAGGGGGCTCGGGCGGGGCGCTCGCGATCGCGGTGGGGGATCACGTCGCGATGCTGGCGCACAGCATCTATTCGGTGATCTCCCCCGAAGGGTGTGCCTCGATCCTTTGGAAGAGCGCCGAAAAGGCGTCCGACGCAGCGGAGATCCTGGGCATCACCGCGCCACGGCTCAAAGAGTTGGGGTTGATCGACGCCGTGGTGCCCGAACCAGTTGGCGGCGCGCACCGCTACCCCGAAGAGATGTACGCGACGCTGGGCGCGCACCTGGCGCAGACGTTGTCCGAACTCCAGGCCCTTTCGCGCGAAGCCTTGTTGGCGCGCCGTCAAGAACGGCTAGCCGCGTATGGGCGCTTCCAGGTCGCCGCGTAGGCGCACCTCCCGGTTGCCGCCGTGGGCGGCGCTCGATACCGCGCAGCAAGAAAGCGACGCGTTCTTGGTCGCGTTTTCCGGGGGTGCCGACAGTACCGCACTGTTGCACCGCCTTATGGAAGCGCGCCGCGCAGGGAAACCACCTTTTCATCGCCGAACGTTGCCGCTTGCCGCTGCGCACGTCCATCACGGTCTGCAAGTGCAAGCAGACGCGTGGCTGGCCCATTGCGCCGAGCAGTGCGCCGCATGGGGTGTCCCTTTCTTTGCCGCGCGCGTCACGGTCGATGCGTACCTGTGCTCCCGTTTGGGGTTGGAGGCAGCGGCGCGGCGTGCGCGCTATCGGGCGCTTGCAACACTCGCGCACGATTGGGCAGCCGAGCTGGCGCGCTCCGAAAACCGGCTGACGCCGTTGCGCATCACCGTCGTCACCGCGCACCACCGCGACGATCAAGTGGAGACGTTTTGGTTCCGCCTGTTGCGTGGCAGCGGCGTTCTGGGGTTGGGCGCAATGCGCCCATGGGGGCCGTATCCGCTGGTGTGTTCAGAACCTGAGTCCCGTGTGGCGTGCGACCCGTGCCTTGCGGCGTATGACGGTCGCACGGTTCGTCTCAATCTGTGGCGGCCGTTGCTGACCACTTCTAAAAGCGCACTCGTTGCCTATCTGCGCGAACAGAGAATCACCTGGCACGAAGATCCCACCAACCAGACGTTCGACACGAAGGCCCACGGCGGGATGCGTCGTAACGCGCTGCGGCATGCGTTGTTGCCCGCATTGCGCCGTACCTGGCCAGGGCTCGACGCCGTTAGCGAGCGTACCGCGCGCGTGATGCAAGAGGCGCACGCGTGCCTCATGGACCTGGCCGAAATCGACGCCGCGGCGATTGTGGACGGTGCGGGGCGGTGGCGACTCGATTCCTTTAGTGCCCTTCCGGCGCATCGCCAGCGCAATCTGCTGCGCTGGGCGCTACAGGCAAACGGTTGGCAGCCACCGCCTGAGGCGCGCCTTGACGAAGCGCTGCGGCAGCTCGCTGCGCACCGCAGTGCACGAAAGCACGCTCCTTGGACGTTCAGGCTGACGGCGCAGGCGCTGCTGTGTGCGGATCGGCAGGGGGTGTGGTTGACGCCACCTCGTCCAACGCCGTGACCGCCTCAGACGCAAGCAGAGCAACCACCGTCCAGCCAGCGCCCGGTTTGAGTGCGAAATGATCGTCCACGACTTTGAGGAGTCCCGATGGTGTCACCGTCAGGAGCACGACGCCGCGCGTTCCTAGGCGTTTTTGGTACGCCGCCCAGTCGAAGGTCTCGGTCAATTTGGTCGTCGAGATCTTGCCACCACCTTCTACCCACGAGAGGAGCTGTTCCAGCGTCACCGTTTCGCCAAAGAGCCGGCGGCCCAACACCTCCTCGGTGAGGCGCGCTTTCGCAGAACCGCTGCGTTCGCCTTCGGTTTGCAACACGAAGACGTTACCGGCGCCGAACTCACGCTCATAGCGCAGGACTGCCAACGCGTTGAGCTCCGGCGAAGGCGAGAGGGCCAACAGGAAATTGATTGTCGCTGAGGTCGAGTTTGCGGTCTGCCGCTTCTGAGACCGGGTTGCCGAAAAAGGTTTCCAGCCCGGCCATTCGGGCCTGGCGGATCGCCAGATAATCGGTATCGGCCAGGATCACGCGGTACCCAAGTTTCACCAGCACCTGAGCCAGCGCACGCGCAAACGCATGCGCACCGACAATCAACACCCCTTTCGGTTCGGGTTCGGCTACGCCCAGACGACGCGCGAGCGGCGCAGCGGTGAGGCTTGCGATCAATACCGTCCCGACGATTACGATGAAGGTGAGCGGCACGATCGTTTCCGCACCAGCGATCCCTTCGGCTTGTAGGCGAAACGCGAAAAGCCCCGAAATCGCCGCGGCGACGATCCCGCGCGGCCCGATCCACGCGATCAATAACTTCTCTTGCCAGCGCAAGGGGCTGCCGATGGCACTCACCCAAACTTTCAAGGGCTGCGCAACGAACTGGATCGCCGCGAGCACAAGGAGCGCGCCAAAACCGACGGCGCCCATCGTCGCGAAGTCGATCCGCGCTGCGAGCACGATGAAGAGCACCGAGATGAAGAGGATCGTGAGTGTCTCTTTGAAGTCGAGCACGTTGTCGAGCGGCACGCCGCGCATGTTCGCCAGACGGATCCCCATCACGGTGACCGCCAACAACCCCGATTCGTGCGCCAGCACATTGGAGATCGTGAAAACCGTTACGACCAACGCCAAAACCACAGCGTTGATGAGGTATTCAGGCAGCAGATGGCGGCGCAGCAATTGCCCGAGGAATTGACCGCCGATGAACCCGAGGAGCGCGCCCGCTGCCACTACTTTGGCAAAGAGCCAGAAGATGTCGGTCCACGGTGCGCCTTGCGCGCGTGCGCTCATCACCAGAAATTCGAAGACGAGCACCGCGAGCAGCGCCCCGATGGGGTCGATCACGATCCCTTCCCAGCGCAGGATCGTGGCGATGGCGCGTTTCGGGCGCACCGACCTCAGAAGCGGTACGATCACCGTCGGCCCGGTCACGACGACCAATGCGCCGAAGAGTGCTGCCAAGCCGGGGCTCAGGTCGACGAACAGATACGCCGCGCCGCTCGCAACCGCCCAGGTGACGAGCATCCCCACCGAAACGAGCCGCCAGATCACGTGGCTCAACCCGCGGACTTCGGCAAAGCGCAGCGTGAGACTCCCTTCGAAGAGGATCACCGCGACCGCCAACGACACCATCGGAAAGAGCAGGTCACCGAAAAGTGCGTCAGGATCGAGAATGCCGGTGATTGGGCCGGCAACGATACCGAGCAACAAGAGAAACAGGATCGCGGGGATGTTGGTCCGCCACGCCAGCCACTACGCAAAGATGCCGCTGGCGACGATGCCCGAAAGGGTGAGGAAGACGGTTTCGTTCATAAGAATAGGATGAAGTTTTAGTCAGACAATTGTACACATCGTGCACGCAAAAACCCCCACCCGGAGGGTGAGGGTTTCGGTGTGAATCGAATCGAGATGGGTCGATCAGTTCTTGCTCTGGTCGACCAAGCGGTGCTGCACCAACCACGGCATCATCGCGCGCAGCTTCGCCCCCACCTGTTCGATGGGGTGTTCGGCGTTGAGCCGCCGCCGAGCGGTCATCGCTGGATAGTTGAGCTGCCCCTCCTGGATGAACATCTTCGCATAATCGCCGGTCTGGATCCGTTTCAACGCGTTGCGCATCGCTTCGCGCGACTGCGCGTTGATCACTTCGGGGCCGGTGACGTACTCGCCGAACTCGGCGTTGTTCGAGATCGAATAGTTGAGGTTTGCGATCCCGCCTTCGTACATCAGATCGACGATGAGTTTCAGTTCGTGCAGACACTCGAAATAGGCCATTTCGGGGGCGTACCCCGCTTCGACCAGGGTTTCGAACCCTGCTTTGACGAGCTCGACGAGCCCACCGCAGAGCACCGCTTGCTCGCCGAAGAGGTCGGTTTCGGTCTCTTCACGGAACGTGGTTTCGATCACTCCGGCGCGCGCCCCGCCGATCGCCGCGGCATAGGAGAGGGCAAGATCGCGCGCTTTGCCGCTTTGGTCCTGATGCACCGCGATGAGGCACGGCACGCCACCGCCACGGAGGTATTCGGCACGAACGGTGTGCCCCGGACCTTTCGGCGCGATCATGATCACGTCGAGATCGGCGCGCGGTACGATCTGGTTGTAGTGGATGTTGAAGCCGTGCGCAAACGCGACCGCCGCGCCCTGCTTCAGGTTCGCTTCGATGTCACGGCGGTACACCGCGGGTTGCGCTTCGTCCGGAAGCAGAATCATCACCAGGTCGGCCTGTTTGACCGCGTCGGCGACCTCCATCACCGTGAGCCCCGCCGCTTCGGCTTTGCCCCAAGAGGCGCCGCCGCGGCGCAACCCGACGATCACTTTCACGCCCGACTCATGGAGGTTCAGCGCGTGGGCGTGGCCCTGGCTGCCGTAGCCGATGATCGCAACGGTCTTGCCTTTGATGAGCGAGAGATCGGCGTCTTTTTCGTAATAGACTTTCATGGTTACCCCTTTTGATTAGGAACAGCGAAAAAACGGTCAGGCTTTCAACATACGCTCGCCACGGGCAATGCCGCAGACGCCGCTACGCACCGTCTCCAGGATGAGACCAGGCGAGATCGCCGCCAGAAACGCGTTGAGCTTCTGCTGGTTGCCGGTGAGTTCGATCACGTAGGTGGTGTCGGTGACGTCGATGATCCGGGCGCGGAAGATGTCGGCCAGGCGTTTGAGCTCTTCGCGGTCTGATCCCACGGCACGGACCTTCACCATCATCAGTTCGCGCTCGATGTGCGGAGATTCGGAGAGGTCGACCACTTTGACCGTATCGATCAGTTTGTTGAGCTGCTTGGTGATCTGTTCGATCACGTCGTCCGAGCCGGTAGTGACGATTGTCATCCGCGACAGGCTCTCGTCTTCGGTCGGCGCGACGGTGAGCGATTCGATGTTGTAGCCACGCGCCGAAAAGAGCCCGGCGATGCGCGACAACGCGCCCGATTCGTTTTCCACCAGCAGTGCAATCACGTGTCTCATGGTCTGATCCTCACAATTCTTCCGAACCGAGAATCATCTCGGTGAGCCCTTTCCCGCCCTGAATCATCGGGTAGACATTCTCCCGCGGGTCGACTTGGATATCGAGGAAGACGAGTTCGTCTTTGTGGGTGGTGAACGCCGCTTCGAGGGCGGGAACGACCTCCTCGGGACGGTCGACACGAATCCCGACATGGCCGTAACTGCGGGCGAGCGCCGCAAAATCGGGGAGCGAATCCATGTACGATTCACTGTAGCGGCCGCTATAAAAGAGCTCTTGCCACTGCCGAACCATCCCCAAATAGCGGTTGTTGAGGTTGACGATCTTGATCGGCAGCCGGAATTGCTTGCAGGTGGAGAGTTCTTGGATGCACATCTGGATCGACGCTTCGCCGGTGACGCAGACCACAGGCATCTGCGGGAATGCCAATTTCGCACCCATCGCGTACGGCAACCCGACGCCCATCGTCCCCAGCCCCCCGGAGTTGAGCCAGCGACGCGGTTCGTCGAAACGGTAGTACTGCGCGGCCCACATCTGGTGTTGGCCCACGTCGGAGGTGACGATCGCTTCGCCTTTCGTGACTTCCCAGAGCTTTTCGATCACGAATTGCGGTTTGATCACCGTGTCGCTTCGTGTGTAAGCCAGGCAGTTGCGCGCGCGCCACGCTTCGATCTGTTGCCACCATGCGGTAAGCGCTGCCTCGTCCGGGCGACGATCGAGCGCTTCGAGCGCCGCGAGGAGATCACTCAGCACCACTTTGACGTCGCCGACGATCGGGATGTCGACCGGAACCCGTTTACTGATCGAGCTGGGGTCGACGTCGATGTGGATGATGGTGCGCGGTTCTTGCAGGAAATGGGGGACGTTACCGACCACGCGGTCGTCGAAGCGTGCGCCAACCGCCAAGAGGACGTCGCAGTGGTGCAGCGCCATGTTCGCCTCATAAGTGCCGTGCATCCCGGGCATCCCCAGGAACTGCTTGTCGCTTCCGGGGAACGCGCCCAACCCCATCAGCGTCTGGGTGATCGGGTAGCCGAGCTTCTTCACCAACGCGCGCAGCTCGGGTGCCGCGTTGCCCAGCACGACACCGCCGCCGGTGTAGATCATCGGCCGTTTCGCGGCAAGGAGCGCCTGCGCCGCTTTGCGAATCTGCCCCGGATGGCCTTTCACCACCGGGTTGTACGAACGCATCGCGACCGTCTTCGGATAGTGGAATTCCGCCAATTGCGCGGTGACGTCTTTCGGAATGTCGACGAGCACCGGGCCGGGACGCCCCGTGCGGGCGATGTGAAACGCCTTCTTGATCGTTTCGGCCAGTTGGTTGACGTCCTTGACCAGAAAGTTGTGTTTCACACACGGACGGGTGATCCCGACGGTATCGACCTCTTGGAACGCGTCTTCCCCGATCACCGGGGTGGGCACCTGACCCGAAAGGATCACGACCGGGATCGAGTCCATGTACGCGGTGGCAATCCCCGTCACCGCGTTGGTTGCGCCAGGCCCCGACGTGACGAGCGCAACCCCCACTTCGCCCGTCGCCCGTGCGTAGCCGTCTGCGGCATGGACCGCGGCTTGCTCGTGGCGCACGAGCACGTGGCGGATTTCTCGCTCCGGTTCGGCTTGGTTGATCTGAAAGAGCGCGTCATAGATATGCAGCACCGCGCCGCCCGGGTAACCAAAGACGAAACGCACCCCTTCTTCTTGGAGGCTGCGGATCACGATCTCTGCGCCGGTGAGTTGCATGGAACGATCCCTTGCTGATATGGATACGGGTAAACCCGTAACCATAACGGTTCCGCGTCGTTTGGTCAATCCCTGAAGGTTGCGGCATAATCGATCGGTTGCGTTCGCAAGAAGTGATCGTGCCTGAGCCTATCCCAACCCAAGAAGCGGTGCTGGCGTCGCGCAGCCGACGCTTCGCTGCGATGCTCTATGAGTTGTTGCTTTTGATCGGCGTGGTCGGTGGCGGCGTGTTGTTGCCGTGGATCGTCGTGGGTGTGGTGCGCCATGTTACGCCGCCTGGCTGGCTCCTCTGGGTGCACCTCTTTGCGGTGCTTGCCCTCTATTTCATTTGGCATTGGCGGCGGCGCGGCGCAACGCTCGCGATGAAGACCTGGAAATTGCGCATCCTCTCGGCCGACGGACACCCGCCGTCCTGGGGGCAGTGTTGGCTCCGTTTTCTCTTGGCTTGGTTTAGCGTCGGCACCGGTGTGGGGATTCTCTGGTCGTGGTTCGATCCGGACGGGCTCTTTCTCCACGACCGCTTGGCAAAGACGCGGATCGTCCAGTGGGACTGGAAGGTGGGGTGAATGGCGATGACAGCAAGCGATGGCGACAAGGGGCTCGCGAACGTCGACACCCAGGCTGGCGTGGTTCGGCTCGAGGATTACCAGCCACCGGCGTGGCGGGTTCGCGACCTGGTGCTCGATTTCCGTCTCGACGCGATGGCGACAGAGGTTCGTGCGTGGCTGTCGTGCGAACGGGTCGCATCGGATCCCAGCGTTTCGTTGCGCCTCGATTGCGATTTTTCGGCGGTGACCTTGGTCGAATTGACCGTTTGGCCTGCGGATCGAGTCTCTGTGCGTGACTTTGCGCGCTACCCATTGGCCGACGCGCAGCCTGTGGGTTCGGTGAACCGGGCGCAAGACGCCATCGAGATCACAGGCACGTTGCCCGACCGGGTCTGGGTGGAAGCACGGGTGCAGCTGAATCCTTCGGAAAACAGCGCGCTCTCGGGGCTCTACCAGTCGGCGAGCGGCCTCTTTACCCAGTGTGAGCCAGAGGGGTTTCGGCGCATCGTTCCGTTCATCGACCGACCTGATGTGCTGGCGCGTTACCAGGTGCGGCTTGCTGCGGAGAAGGCGCGTTATCCGGTGTTGCTCTCCAACGGGAATTTGGTCGCGACGGGTGATCTCGAAAACGGGTGGCATTTTGCCGTTTGGCATGATCCGTTTCCCAAACCGAGCTACCTCTTCGCCCTTGTTGCTGCGGATCTGGTCGCGACGGAAAAAACGGTGGTGCGGGCCGATGGGCGCCCTGCGCTCCTTCAGGTGTGGACCGCAGCGGCGCACCGCGACCGAGCCGAATGGGCGCTCGATTCGCTCGAAGCGGCGTTGCGCTGGGACGAACGGCGCTTTGGTCGGGTGCTCGACCTCGACCGCTATATGATCGTGGCGGTCGAAGACTTCAATATGGGCGCGATGGAAAACAAGGGGCTCAACCTCTTCAATGCCAAATATGTCTTGGTGACGCCAGAGACCGCGACCGATGCCGATTACGCCAACGTCGAAGCAATCGTGGGGCATGAGTATTTCCACAACTGGACCGGTAACCGGGTCACCTGCCGGGATTGGTTCCAATTGACCCTGAAAGAGGGGCTTACCGTCTTTCGGGATCAGGAGTTTTCCGCGGATCGGCTCGCCGAAGCAGCGGCGACGCCAGAAGCGGCTGCGAGTGCTCGGGCGGTGAAGCGCATCGACGACGTCGCGGTGTTGAAAGCGGTGCAATTCCCCGAAGACGACGGCCCGATGCGCCATCCCGTGCGGCCTCGGGCCTACCGCGCGATCGACAACTTTTATACCGCTACCGTCTACGAAAAAGGGGCGGAAGTGGTGCGGATGCTCCATACGCTGGTGGGGGAGGCAGGTTTTCGCCGCGGGTTGGACACCTATTTCGAACGGCATGACGGACAAGCGGTGACGTGTGAAGATTTCGTCGCCGCGATCGCGGATGCGAACGGCCGAGACTTGTCGCAATTCTTGCACTGGTACGACGCGGCTGGGACGCCAGAAGTGGTCGCGCATTGGCGCTGGGTCGAGACCGAGGGAGCGGCTGCGACGCCTGAGCCGTTGCACCACGGTGCCGAAAAGCGCGTGGTGTTGGAACTGACGCTCGAACAACGGCTCGCGGGGTGGGACGTTGCCGCGAAGCCGCTCGTGATTCCCGTACGCATGGGTTGGATCGATCGCAGCGGCAGGGCGTTGCCGTTTACTGCCGAAAGTCCGGGCGAAGCATCGCTTGCCGCTTCGGGACGCGACACAAGCGCCGTGTTGGTGCTCGATCGCCCGCGCAAGCAGTGGCGCATCGTGGGGCCCATGCCAGAGGATGACCCAGTGCCGTCGTTGCTGCGCGGCTTTTCGGCGCCCGTGCGGGTACGCTGGGCGGAAACGGCCGACGGTCGGGAACCGATTGCGTGGCTGCTGCGTCGTTTTGCCCACGACCCCGACCCCTTCAACCGCTGGCAAGCCGGTGAGGTGCTGCACCTTGCGGCGCAGGGTGCGATCGACGACCATGGCCGTTTCTCCGCCGAGTGGGGCAGCTCGTTCCTCAACGCCTGGCACGCGGCGCTATGCGACGCGTCACTGGACGCCAATTACCGTGTGCGCCTCTTGACGCCACCCAGTGAAGCGGTGGTTCGGGACGAAACGCCACGGCCAGTCGATCCGGTGGCCGTCCGCGCGCGGCTCATGGCGTGGTGGCGAATCCTGGCGCAGGCCATCCCCGCGGAGACGTTGTGGGCGCTTCTCGAACGCCAGGACACGACGGGACCCTACCGCTTTGAGCCGCAAGCGGCAGGCCGTCGTGCGTTGGTGGCGTTCGTGCTCAAATTGTTGGCGATTCGCAGTGGCAGCCCGATGGCGAGCGCGGCGGATGGTGCCGCGAGTGCCGTCGCCGCGCACCTTTCGGCGCGATGGCACGCGGCAACGAATTTGAGCGATCGGCTCGCCGTGCTCGACGCCGCACTGGCGCACCCCGACGAAGCGGTGGCCGAGAGCATCCTCGCGGCATTTGCCAAGCACTATGAGGACGATGCGATCGTCTTCGACAAATGGTTGCAGCGGCACGCGACGCGCTGGGCGTGGCAAGGGCAGTCGCCCGAAACCCTCTTTGCGCGCGTCCGGGACTTGACCCACCACCCGCGTTTTCGGTGGAGCAACCCCAACAAGGTCTATGCGTTGGTTTTGGCGTTTTTTGCGCACAACTTGCCGGTATGTGCCGCGACGGGCGAGGCGGCTTGGGCTTGGTGGACGGACGTGGTGCGCACGCTCGATGCGCGCAACCCGCTCGTTGCCGCGCGCATTGCGCGGACGCTCGAACACGCCGCAACCTGGTGCGAACCGTACCGGAGCGCCGCACTTGCCGCGGTGCAGCATGTTGCCCCCAGGGTCCGCTCGAACGAAGTGCGCGAAGTCCTCGAACGGATCTTAGCGACGGCGCGGTAACGTCTTTTGCGGCAGGGAAGCGGTGTCGGTCGCTTCCCGGACCGGCGCCAGTTCCGCGCGTGCGCCGTAGCCCGCGATCACCGTTGCGTCTGACGGTGTGGTGCTGATGGACAGACCACGTTTTCGTTGGTGAGCGCGGCGCGCGTTCGCGCGTCGGGCCAACCGCTCGCGGCGGGATCGCCTAAGCATTCGAGTTGGAAACGGCGCAGGGCTTCGCGTGTGGTGGCGCCCATTACGCCGTCGACTGGTCCGGGATCGTACCCAAGGGCGGTCAATCGGGATTGGATCGTTTCGGTTTCGCTTCGCGTCAATGGGGGTTCGTCCGTCGGCCATGGCGTCCGAAACGGCTGCTTGGGGTCGAAATGGGCGGCTCGCTCTGGATCGCGCAGCGCGTCGAAGAGTAACCCTACCGCCAAGGTATAGCTTTCGGCCGCATTGTAGCGGTAAAGCACGTCGTAATTGGGAAAAACGAGGATCGCTGGACCGTTGCTGCCCGCGGGAAGCAGAAGCGCGGCGCGTTCCGGGAGCGTCGTGGGATCCCACGGCTTGCCGTCGGCACGGGTGAGCCCCAGCTCCAGCCATTCGCGTGTGGTGCGTTTCACTCGGCGACCGGTCGCCGTGCTCTGCCAGTGGGGAGGCAAACGCACTTCGATGCCCCATGGTTCCCCGTACCGCCATCCAGAGCGTTTGAGGAAGTTGGCGGTAGAGGCAAAGACGTCGGCAAGCGACCCATAGAGGTCGCGTACGCCATCGCCGTCGCCGTCGACGGCGTACACCGCGAAGGTGCTCGGCATGAACTGCGTGTGGCCAAACGCGCCCGCCCAAGAGCCCCGCGGCGGTAACGACGTGATGTCACCGCGCGCGATGATCTCGGTCAGCGTCACGAATTCACCGCGAAAGTACGCTTGCCGTCGCCCGAAGCACGCCAGTGTGGCAAGCGACTGGATGAGGTCGTAACGCCCCAAATTGCGTCCGAAATTGCTCTCAACGGCCCAAAACGCAACGATCAATTCCGCTTCGACGCCGAAGCGTCGCTCGATTTGCCGCAGGAGCGGCCCGTTTGCCGCAAGGGCCTCCTGCGCCTCGCCAATGCGTCGGCGGTCGACCAGGTTCGCCAAGTACTGCCAGATCGGCGTGACGAACTCGGGCTGGCGATCGAGGAGCGCCAGTACACGTGGATCGGGCTCCAACCGGGCAGTGAGGCGGTCGAAGAGCGCCGCGGGAACCCCACGCGCTGCTGCGGTCGGTTTGAGGTCGGCAAGGCACTGCTGAAAAGCGCTCTGCGAAGGTGCGTCAGGCGCCCCTTGGGCAGCCGCACCGGGTGTCGCCACCAGAGCAGCTATGTACGCCAGCGCGGCAAGTCGCATGTGGTGGCGCCGGGGGCGGGTTGTGTTCCAGGGGTGAAAGGGAATCATCGCTTGGACTCCGGAACAAACCACGCCGCGATCGTTTCCGGCAGGGGGACCCCAACCTGATGGGCCCGCGCAAGCACCATCCAGTAGTAGCGGTACGAGGCGCGGTCGTGCAAACGGCCCCGGTCGCGGATCGGGCCCCAATCGGCTGCAGCGGCGGCGAGCAAGATCCGTTCGGCGTCGCGGATCGCCTCGGCGTCCGGTGTGAAGGCGTCGACGATCGGTCCGATCTGACTGGGATGAATGCTCCACATCCGCGTGAATCCGAATTCGTCACGTGCGCGGCGGGCATCTTGGTAGGCGAGGTTGGGGTCGTCGAGTGCGACGCAGACGTTGTGCGCGGGCACTTTGCCAGCCGCGTGCGCCGCTGCCGCCACCGTGGTTTTCGCGCGCCGAATCAGCGGGTGTTCGAATTGCAACGGGGTGCGCATCGCGTCGGCGGGAATCGCGCCCAGGTGTTCGGAGACGAAATCCATCAACCCGAAGTCGAGACATTCGACGAGCGGATGCGCGGCGATTCGATAGGCGTCTCTGAGCGCACCATGGGTTTCGATGAGTACGTGAAGTGGCGGGGTACGTGCCGCATTGCGGCACAGGAAAGCGATGGCGTCAGCGACGACCGCAACGTCCTCATAGGCGCGCGCTTTGGGAAGCGTCACGAAAGCGATCCGTTCGGCGGTTACTGGGAGCAGCGTCGTCAAGTCACGCCACCAATGGGGATGTGTCCGGTCGTGGATGCGTACGCCGACGCGACCAAAACGGTTCGTTTCACTCATCACGTATTCGACTGCGCGCGCCGCGTGCGCCGCTTCGTCGCCTGCGGGCGCGCCATCTTCGAGATCGAACGTGATGTCGAAGCGCGGTCCTTCTTGCGCTTGTAACGCGAGCGCCTTCTCCATGAAACGGGGTTGGCCACAATAGTGGACCACAGGGGGGATGGGTTGTGGTCGGCGGGTGGCGCCAAAGAGGATCGTGACGGGATTGGTGTATGGGGTCATCGCTGTCGCTTGCGGTCGACGGTTCTGCCGTCAATAGGGAAAAAATCCTACCATAGGGTGCCGTGAACGAAAAAAGCAGAAGGGAACTCCCTTCTGCTTTTTTCTATTCGGAAACGCCCCGATCAGCCCAAGAGGTCTTTTACGCCATTACGCTCTTCTTCGAGTTCGGCCAGGGTCTTGTTGATCCGCTCTTGCGAGAACTCGTCGATCGGCAACCCTTGCACGATTTGGTATTCGCCGTTTTCGCAGACGCAGGGGAAGCCAAAGACGATGCCTTCCGGAATCCCGTACGAACCGTCCGAAGGAACGCCCATGGTCACCCATTCCCCGTTCGAACCCAGCCACCAGTCACGAACGTGGTCGATCGCAGCGTTCGCAGCCGACGCTGCCGAAGAGAGGCCACGCGCTTCGATGATCGCGGCACCGCGCTTGCCCACGGTGGGGATGAAGACGTCACGGTTCCACGCTTCGTCGTTGATGAGGTCTTTCACCGATTCGCCGTTCGACGTGCAGAAGCGGTAATCGGGATACATCGTTGGCGAATGGTTACCCCAGACGGCCAGGTGTTTGAACGAGTCGACCGGACGCCCCGTTTTTTTCGCCAACTGCGCCAGCGCCCGGTTGTGGTCGAGGCGCAGCATCGCAGTGAAGTTTTTCGCCGGCACCCGACCATATTTTTCTGCGGTTTTCATCGCGATGTAGGCATTGGTGTTGCACGGGTTGCCCACCACCAGCACCTTGCAGTTCGGGTCGGCGTGCTGCCCGATCGCAGCGCCTTGCACCGTGAAGATTTTGGCGTTTTCCGAGAGCAGGTCTTTGCGTTCCATCCCAGGGCCACGCGGTTTCGCGCCAACGAGCAGGGCCACTTGGGCGTCTTTGAACGCCACGTTCGGGTCGTCGGTGGCGATCATCTCCTTGAGAAGCGGGAATGCGCAGTCCTCGAGCTCCATCATCACCCCTTGGACCGCTTTCTGTGCTTGCGGAAGGTCGAGGAGCTGCAAAATCACCGGTTGGTCGCGACCGAGCATTTCGCCGGCAGCGATGCGAAACAACAGGCTGTAACCGATTTGACCGGCTGCGCCGGTGACGGCGACACGAACAGGGGCTTTGGCCATGGTCTACTCCCTTTTTGCGTGGACAGAATGGAACGAAAACGGTGAATCTACGCTATGATAGGCGCAAGGGTTACTGATGTCAATTGTAACTTATGTCTTATATAAGACACAAGACATAGTAGACAACGCGTTTTTTTTGTGGTCCAATTCGCGCTATGGCACCGTCACCCGCATTCAGTCCGCTCTATCGCCAGATCAAGGCGCTCCTTTTGAAGTCGCTCGAAGCGCGCGAGTGGCGTCCCGGCGAAGCCATTCCCAGCGAGCAGGAGCTCGCGGCGCGGTTTGGTGTGTCACAAGGTACGGTGCGCAAAGCGATCGATGAGCTCGTTGCCGAAAATTTACTTGTGCGCAAGCAGGGAAAGGGGACGTTCGTCGTCTCGCACAGCGACCCCCGGCAGTTTTATCGTTTTCTGCGTTTGCGGCGCGACGATGGCGAATGGGTGCAGGCAACGAGCGTCCCCATCGACTGTTGGCGCGCCAAAGCGGGGCAGGAGGCTTCCCGAATCTTGCAGATTCCGTTGGGGTCACCGATCGTGATCTTCCGGCGGGTATTGCGCTTTGCCCAAAAGCCGCTCGTTTTGGACGAGATCTACCTGCCGGGAGACCTCTTTGCGGCGTTTTCGTTGGATGCCCTCAAGGAGTGGCGCGGTTCGCTCTACAGCTTTTTCGAGAACCGTTTCGGCGTGCGCATGGTGCGTGCCGAAGAGCGGCTGAAGGCGGTCGCGGCAGACCGAGTGACTGCCGAAGTTCTGGGGGTTGGGGAGCGCTCGCCGCTCCTGTTCGTCGAGCGGGTGACCTATACTTATAACGATCGACCCGTCGAGTGGCGCAAAGGTTTTTATGCAACCGAGTCGTATCACTACTACAATGAGCTGACGTGAGTGGTTTTGGGGGGCGCTCGAGTGAGCGCTCGAGTTGTGCAACCTGGGGAGTGACGATGATGCAGACCCAAGTGAAGAACCGGCCAAAGTTTCTCGACCTGCGAGAAATACGGCTGCCGTTGCCCGGGATCGTTTCGATCCTGCACCGCATCAGCGGGGGCGGTCTCTTTCTCTTTTTGCCGTTCCTGATCTATCTCTTCGACCTGAGTTTGACCTCGCCGGAAACGTTCGCCACCTATAAGGCGATCGTCGGGCACTGGTTCGTGAAATTGATCCTGCTCGGGCTTCTCTGGGCCTATCTGCACCACTTTTGCGCCGGAATTCGCTTCTTGCTCCTCGATCTGCACAAAGGGGTTGAACTCGAACCGGCACGGCAAAGCGCCCGTGTGGTCTTGATGGTGAGCTTGGCGCTCACCGTGATTTTGGGAGTCTGGCTATGGTGAAGCGACTGGTGGTGGGTGCCCATTACGGCATCAAGGATTGGCTGATCCAGCGGATCACGGCCGCTTATATGGCGTTTTATACCGTGATTTTCGCGTTTGCCGCGCTGACGTTGCCAGCGATGACCTATGAACACTGGCATGCGCTCTTTTCGGGCCGTCTGATGCAGTTCCTCACCTTCCTCTTTTTCGCGTCGTTGTGCTACCACGCGTGGATCGGCGTCCGCGACATCTGGATGGACTACATCAAGCCACTCGGAATCCGGATCGCACTGCATGTGGCAACCGCATTGGTACTCATCGGCTATCTGGCATGGGTGGCCCGCGTGCTTTGGAGGCTGTAAACGATGAACGTCGAAAAGTATACGTTTGATGCCGTGATCGTCGGCGCGGGTGGCGCGGGGCTTCGTGCGGCGTTGCAACTCGCTGAAGCGGGGTTGCGCACCGCGGTGCTGACCAAAGTCTTTCCCACACGGTCCCATACGGTTGCCGCGCAAGGGGGGGTTGCGGCGTCGCTCGGCAACTCGACCCCCGACCACTGGCATTGGCACATGTACGATACCGTGAAGGGGTCCGACTGGCTCGGCGACCAGGATGCGATCGAGTTCATGTGCCGTAAGGCGAACGAAGTGGTGATCGAACTCGAGCACTACGGGATGCCGTTCGACCGCACCGACGAAGGGAAGATCTACCAGCGGCCGTTCGGTGGCCATTCGATGAATTACGGCGAAGCGCCGGTGATGCGCTCCTGCGCTGCGGCGGACCGCACTGGTCACGCGATGTTGCACGCGCTCTATCAGCGCAACGTGCGCGCGCGTACCCAGTTCTTCGTCGAATGGATGGCGCTCGATCTCATCCGTGACCAGGATGGCGATGTGCTGGGCGTCACCGCGATGGAGATGGAGACCGGCAAAGTCGCGATCTTCCACGCGAAAGCGACCATTTTCGCGACCGGCGGCGCGGGACGGATCTACTACTCTTCGACCAACGCGTTCATCAACACGGGTGACGGGTTGGGCATGGCCGCGCGTGCGGGAATTCCGCTCGAAGACATGGAATTCTGGCAGTTCCATCCTACCGGTGTTGCGGGCGCAGGCGTGCTCATCACCGAAGGGGTGCGGGGGGAAGGTGGCATCCTGCGCAACTGTAACGGCGAGCGCTTCATGGAGCGCTACGCGCCGAACCTCAAGGATCTGGCGAGTCGCGACGTCGTTTCGCGTGCGATGGTGACCGAGATCAACGAAGGGCGTGGCTGCGGTCCGAACAAAGACTACGTGCTCTTGGACATTACCCATCTGCCGCCGGAAACGATCATGAAACGGTTGCCGGGGATTCGCGAAATCGCGATTCAGTTCGCGGGGGTCGACCCGATCAACGAACCGATCCCGGTGGTGCCGACCGTGCACTACCAGATGGGGGGGATTCCCACCAACTACAAGGGGCAAGTGGTGGTGCCCAAAGGGGACGATCCCGAAGTGCCGGTCGTCGGCTTTTATGCTGCAGGAGAATGCGCGTGTGCCTCGGTTCACGGCGCGAACCGGCTTGGGACCAACTCGCTCCTGGACCTCTTGGTCTTCGGCAAAGCGTCGGGTGAGACCGTGATCGAAGACATCCAAAGCGGCAACCTGCGTCTGAAGCCGTTGCCGAAAGATGCGGCCGATCTGTCGCTTGCGCGGATCAATCGCCTCAACACCGCAACGAGCGGCGAGCCGGTGGCCGACGTGTTGCTCGACATGCAGCGGACGATGCAAAAGCATGCAGGCGTTTTCCGCTTCGCGAATCTCCTCAAGGAGGGGGTCGAACGCATCCTGCAGGTCGAGGAACGGGTCAAGCACACCTTCATCAACGACAAGTCGATGGTGTGGAACACCGCGCGCATCGAGGCGCTCGAGCTCGAAAACATGATCGAGGTCGCGAAAGCGACGATGGTCTCGGCCGAGGCGCGCAAAGAGTCGCGTGGCGCGCATGTGCGCGACGACTGCCCCGATACGCCGGAGTTTCCGAACGGCCGCAACGACAAAGAGTGGCTCAAGCACACGCTGTGGTATCGCGAAGGGAATCGTTTGACTTACAAACCGGTGCATCTCAAGCCGTTGCACCCCGATACCCAGCCGATTGCGCTCGCGAAACGCACCTACTGATTGCGAAGGAGCCTTAGCCATGACCAACCGTGTGGTCCATTTCCGCATCTATCGCTACGACCCGGACAAGGACGAAAAACCGTACATGCAGGACATCTCGGTCGAAATCGAACCGACCGACAAAAAACTCCTGCAAGCGCTGGTGAAAGTGAAAGCCAAAGACGATTCGCTGGCGTTTCGGCGCTCCTGCCGCGAAGGGGTCTGCGGGTCGGACGCGATGAACATCAATGGCAAGAATGGCTTGGCGTGTCTCACGGACCTCGATTCGCTCGAACAGCCGATCGTCCTGCGTCCGCTGCCCGGCTTGCCGGTGATCCGCGACCTCATCGTCGACATGACGCAGTTCTTCAAGCAGTATCACTCGATTACACCGTACCTCATCAACAACGATCCGCCACCCGAGCGCGAACGGTTGCAGTCGCCGCAGGATCGCGAAGAGTTGAACGGCTTGTACGAGTGCATCCTCTGCGCTTGTTGTTCGACTTCGTGCCCGTCGTTCTGGTGGAACCCGGACAAATTCGTCGGGCCGGCAGGGTTACTCGCGGCATACCGCTTCATCGCCGATACCCGCGACCAGGCAACCAACGAGCGGCTGGACAATTTGAACGATCCGTATCGGTTGTTCCGCTGCCACACGATCATGAACTGTGTCGATGTCTGTCCGAAACACCTCAATCCGACGAAGGCGATCGGCAAGATCAAAGACCTGATGGTCTCGCGGATGGTGTGAGGTGCCGGCGATGGAGAAAGGGCGAATTCGATGGCGGTGCCGCAGGGCGTTGCTCGAGCTCGACCTCGTTTTTCGCCCCTTTCTTGCCGAAGGCTTCGACCAGCTGAGCGATGCCGAGTTGGCGGCGCTGGACGAAATGCTCGCGCTCGAAGACCACGACCTCTGGCCGATGGTCCATGGCACCAAACCCGCGCCGCGTAGCGATTGGCAAGCGCTGATCGCGAAGATTCAGGCGGCACATCGTCGCCAAACGCAGGAGCTCCTGGGGACACCAGGGGGTGAGACAAACGCATAAAGGAGTGAAGTATCATGACGCAACAACGCACCGCAACGGTGACCATCGACGGTAAAAGCTACGAGTTCCCGATCATGACCCCGACCTACGGGAACGAAGTGATCGATATTCGTAAGCTCGGGTCCGAAGCGAAAGTGTTCACCTATGACCCGGGGTTCCTCTCGACCGCGAGCTGTCGCTCGACCATCACCTATATCGACGGAGAAAAGGGTGAGTTGCTCTACCGCGGTTACCCGATCGAACAGTTGGCCGAACAGTGCTCGTTCCTGGAAGTCGCCTATCTCCTGAAGAAAGGGGAGCTGCCGAAGGCTGACGAACTCGCGAAATTCGAGCGCGACGTGATGCAGCACACGATGCTGCACGACCAGATGAACCACTTCTTCCGAGGCTTTCGGCGCGACGCCCACCCGATGGCCGTGATGGTCGGTGTCGTAGGGGCGCTTTCGGCGTTCTATCACGACGTGATGGACTTCTCCGATCAAGAGCACCGCGATCTTTCGTTCATCCGTCTGATCGCGAAGATGCCGACGATCGTCGCGATGGCCTACAAATACAACATCGGCCATCCCTTCATGTACCCGCGCAACGACCTCGGCTATACCGCGAACTTCCTCCACATGATGTTCGGCACGCCGTGTGAGCGGTACGAGCCGAATCCGGTGCTGGTGCGCGCGATGGACGTGATTTTCACGCTGCACGCCGACCACGAGCAGAACGCATCGACCTCGACGGTGCGCCTTGCGGGCTCCTCCGGCGCGAACCCCTTTGCGTGTATCTCGGCAGGGATCGCCTGCCTGTGGGGGCCGGCGCATGGCGGGGCGAACGAAGCGTGCTTGCGCATGCTCGAAGAGATCGGCGACGTCTCGCGCGTCGGCGAATACATCAAACGTGCGAAAGACAAGAACGATCCGTTCAAGCTCATGGGCTTCGGGCACCGCGTCTACAAGAACTACGATCCGCGCGCGAAGCTGATGCGCAAGATCTGCCACGAAGTCTTGGGCGAACTGGGGCTCGAAAACGACCGGCTCTTCAAATTGGCGATGGCGCTCGAGAAGATCGCGCTCGAGGACGAATACTTCGTCGAGAAGAAACTCTACCCCAACGTCGACTTCTACTCGGGGATCGTGCAGCGCGCGATCGGCATTCCCACCTCGATGTTTACCTGCATCTTCGCGCTCGCGCGTGCGGTGGGTTGGTATGTGCAGTGGGAAGAGATGATCACCGACCCCGAATACAAGATCGGACGTCCGCGGCAGCTCTACGTCGGTTCGCCGCGCCGCGACGTCGTTCCGATGAGTGAGCGGTGATGCCAGACGAACCCAGGAGAAGAACGCCGTTTGACGGCTGACGACAAGGCGCCGCCCGCAGGGGGCGCCTTGTGCCTTTTGTGTAACCAGGGAAGTGACGCAACGAGAGAGACCTGCCATGTACCGTGATTTTTTGGCGAACTCCGCCCTTTTTGGCAGCAACGCCCCGTTCGTGGAAGCGCTCTACGAACATTTCCTCGCCGACCCGATGTCGGTTCCGGAAGCGTGGCGCGCCTATTTCGAACAGATTCGTGCCCAAGGGCCGCAAATCGACGAGCGGCCCCATTCGCCGATCGTCGCCGCGTTCGAGCAGCTCGGGCGGATGGGTCCGGTCCGTTTCGTCAAAACCGGCTCGGATGATGGGCAATACCAGGTAGCGACGCTCCAACTCATCAACGCACACCGCTTCATGGGGCACCGCATCGCCGATCTCGACCCGCTGAAGCGCTTCGAAAAACCGGCGGTTGCCGAGCTTGAGCCTTCGACCTACGGCTTTACCGAAGCGGACCTCAACCGCGAATTCAACGTCGGTTCGTTCCAGGGGTTGGGGAAACAAACCGGGACGCTGCGTGAGATCCTCGACGCGCTGCGCCAAACCTACTGCAGTACCATCGGTGTCGAATATATGTACCTTACCAGCACCGCGGAAAAGCGGTGGCTGCAGGCGCGTATGGAGCCGATCCGCAACCGGCCGAAGTTCGACGCCGACCAGAAGAAGCGGATCTTGGAGCGGTTGACCGCGGCAGAGACCTTGGAGCGTTACCTCCACACCCGTTATGTCGGTCAGAAACGGTTTTCCCTCGAAGGGGGCGAATCGGCGATCGTCGCGCTCGACGAAGCCATTCGTACTGCCGGGCGGAACGGGGCGCAAGAGATCGTGATCGGGATGGCCCACCGGGGGCGACTCAACGTACTCGTCAATGTGCTCGGGAAGTCGCCAAAAATGCTCTTCGACGAGTTCGAAGGGAAGAAGGCCTCCGACCTCTCATCGGGTGACGTCAAATACCACATGGGTTTTTCGAGCGACGTCTTGACCCCGGGTGGTCCGGTCCATCTCTCGTTGGCGTTCAACCCGTCGCACCTCGAAATCGTGAACCCTGTGGTCTTGGGGTCGGTCTATGCGCGGCAAGTGCGGCGTGGCACTCCGACTGCGAAAGACGAAGTGTTGCCGATCCTCATCCATGGAGACGCTGCGGTTGCGGGGCAAGGGGTCAACCAAGAGGTGCTCAACTTCTCGCAAACGCGGGGTTATGGGGTCGGCGGCACGGTCCATATCGTGATCAACAACCAGATCGGGTTTACCACCTCGGACCCACGCGATTTGCGATCGACCACCTACTGCACCGACGTCTTCAAGATGGTCGAAGCGCCGATCTTCCACGTCAATGGCGACGACCCGGAAGCGGTCGCGTTCGTCACGCAACTCGCGCTCGAATTTCGCAAGGAGTTCAAGAAAGATGTCGTGATCGACATCGTCTGCTTCCGGAAACTCGGTCACAACGAGCAGGATGAACCGGCGGTGACGCAACCGCTGATGTACCGCAAGGTACGGCAGCATCCGGGTACACGCGCACGCTATGCCGAAAAACTGGTGCAAGAGGGGGTGATCCCGCAAGACGAACCCGACGCGTTCATCGCCCGCTATCGCGACGCACTCGATCGTGGTGAGTTGTTGTACAACCCGGTGGTCAATAACGTCGTGCGCAAACACGCGGTCGATTGGACGCCGTTCCTAGGCCAGCCCTATACCGACGAGTGCGACACCGCAATCCCCGTTTCCGAAGTCGAACGTCTTGCGGAACGACTGACGGCCATTCCTGAAGGGTTTGCACTCCACCCGCGGGTGCAGAAGATCATCGAAGACCGCAAAGCGATGGGGCGGGGCGAAATTCCCGCCGACTGGGGGTTTGGGGAAAACCTGGCGTATGCGTCGCTCGTTGCGCAAGGATTTGGCATTCGCCTCTCCGGGGAAGACGTGGGGCGCGGCACCTTCTTTCACCGTCATGCGGTGTTGCACGACCAGAACCGCGAGCGCTGGGATGCCGGCACCTACGTGCCGCTGCAAAACATCCAAGAGGGGCAAGGGCCGTTTTACGTCTTCGATTCGACCCTTTCGGAAGAGGGTACGCTCGGTTTCGATTACGGCTATTCGCTCACCGAACCGAACCAACTGACGATCTGGGAAGCGCAGTTCGGGGATTTCGCCAACGGCGCGCAGGTCGTGATCGACCAGTTCATCTCTTCGGCCGAATCGAAGTGGGGACGACTGAGCGGCATCACCCTGTTGTTGCCACACGGCTACGAAGGGCAGGGGCCGGAGCACTCCTCGGCGCGCATCGAGCGCTACCTCCAGCTTTCGGCCGAGCTCAACTGGCAGGTGTGCCAACCCACCACCGCAGCGCAAATCTTCCATCTGCTGCGTCGGCAGATGCTGCGCCGGCTCCGCAAACCGTTGGTCGTTTTCACGCCGAAGTCGCTATTGCGCTTGAAAGAAGCGGCGTCGCCGCGTGAGGCCTTCACCCAAGGGGGCTTTCAGACGGTGATCGGCGAGGTCGAAGACCTCAATCCGAAGAAGGTGAAACGGGTACTCTTCTGTTCGGGTAAGGTCTATTACGAACTCGCCGCGTATCGCCGAGAGAAAGGGATCGAGGACGTCGCGATCATTCGGCTCGAGCAGTTCTATCCCTTCCCGGCGAAAGCGCTCGAGGCGGCGCTCGCGCCCTTTACCCAGTTGAAAGAGTACGTCTGGGTGCAAGAGGAGCCCCGCAACCAGGGCGCATGGTACTGGCTGCTGTCGCGTCAGCATCTCGACAACATGCTTGGGAAAGGCAAGCGGCTGCTCCTCGTGGCACGGCCGGCTTCGTCGTCGCCCGCGGTCGGGTACCTCGCCAAACACGTCCAGCAACAGAAAGCCCTCATCGAAAACGCCTTTGGACCCATCGACGCCTAATAAAAGAGGAGAGTCACCATGTTGATCGAAGTGAAAGTTCCGCAATTGTCCGAATCGGTTTCCGAAGCCTCCCTCGTCACCTGGCACAAGAAGGAGGGGGAAGCGGTCAAGCGCGACGAAAACCTGGTCGATATCGAAACCGACAAAGTGGTGCTCGAAACGCCAGCTCCTGCTGATGGCGTGCTGGTGCGCATCATCAAAAAAGATGGTGAGGCGGTGACCTCGGGTGAGGTGATTGCCGAAATCGACACCGAAGCACAAGCAGCAGCCACGACGAACGCTGCTTCGGCTGAGCCCGCAGCAGCACCCGCTGCGGCGCCTGCTCCATCAGCACCGGCGGCCGAGCCTGCGGCAGCTGCGCCTGCTGCCGCTGCGCCTGCTGCCGCGGGTGTTGCCAGTCCCGCCGCGCGCAAGATCCTCGAAGAGAAGGGGCTCTCGGCGACCGACGTGACCGGAACGGGCCGTGGGGGGCGTGTCACCAAAGAGGACGCGCTTCAAGCAGCGCCAAAGGCAGCAGCGGCGGCGCCTGTAGCGGCGCCGGTCGCGGCGATGCCGGCGGGCGAGCGTCCTGAGCAGCGGGTTCCGATGACCAAAATCCGCAAGCGGATCGCGGAGCGCTTGCTGCAGTCGAAGCAAGAGACCGCGATGCTCACAACCTTCAACGAAGTGAACATGTTGCCGGTGATCGAACTGCGCAAGAAGTACGGTGAGCAGTTCGAGAAAGAGTACGGCGTGCGGCTGGGTTTCATGAGCTTCTTCGTGAAAGCGGCGTGCGCAGCGCTCAAAAAATTCCCGATCCTCAACGCGTCGGTCGACGGCGACGACATCATCTACCACGGTTATATCGACATCGGTATCGCGGTGGGGTCGCCACGCGGATTGGTCGTGCCGATTCTCCGTGACGCGGATCAAATGAGTTTTGCCGAAATCGAAAAGAAAATCGCCGAATTCGGGCAACGGGCGAAAGATGGACGGCTCACCGTGGAAGAGCTCACCGGCGGTACCTTCTCGATCTCCAACGGGGGGGTTTTCGGTTCGATGCTCTCGACGCCGATCATCAACCCGCCGCAGTCGGCGATCCTGGGGATTCACGCCACCAAGGATCGCCCGGTGGTCGAGAACGGCCAGATCGTGATTCGCCCGATCAACTACTTGGCGCTTTCGTACGACCACCGCATCATCGACGGGCGCGAAGCCGTACTCGGGCTCAGAACCATCAAAGAGGCGCTGGAAGATCCAGCACGCCTCCTTCTCAACCTCTAAAAGCCAGCGGGGCCAACACCAAGACAGGGAGTGAACAACAATGAGCCAACCATCAGAGCAGTATGACGTGCTTGTGATCGGCGGTGGGCCAGGCGGTTACGTGGCCGCGATTCGTGCGGCGCAGCTCGGCTTCAAGACCGCGTGCTGTGAGTCGAACCCGTACGACGACCCGAAAGGGGAACCGCGCCTTGGGGGGACGTGCCTCAACGTCGGTTGCATTCCGTCGAAGGCGCTCCTACACACCTCGCACCTTTTCGAACTCGCGGCGCACGACTTCAGCGCCCAAGGGATCGAGGTCGGCGCGCCCAAGATCGACGTTCCGAAGATGATCGCACGTAAAGACGCGATCGTCACGCAACTCACTCAAGGAATCAAAGGGCTTTTTCGCAAGAACAAGGTGACGCTGCTCCCTGGCCACGGTCGGTTCGTTGGCCGTGAAGGCGACACATGGCGCGTCGCGGTGGGCGAAAAAACCGTCGCGGCAACCCACGTGATCGTCGCAACAGGATCGAAAGCGCGCCATCTGCCCAATATCCCCGTGGATAACCAGGTGATTTGCGACAACGTTGGGGCGCTGAAGCTCCAAGCCGTGCCGAAGAAGCTTGCGATCATCGGTGCGGGTGTGATCGGTCTCGAGATGGGGTCGGTGTGGCGGCGCCTCGGCTCGGAGGTGACGATCCTCGAAGCGGCACCGCAATTTCTTGCCGCCGCCGACCCAGAGATCGCGAAAGAGGCGCAGAAATTGCTCACCAAGCAGGGGCTCTCGTTCGCGTTCGGCGTCACGATCGACGGCGCCGAAGTCGAAGGGGACGGCGTGGTGATCCGCTATCGCTCTGCCGACGGTGCAGAACAGCGGCTCGCAGCCGATCGGCTGATCGTCTCGGTGGGACGGGTTCCGAACACCGACGGGCTCGACGCCGACAAAGTGGGTTTGACGGTCAATGAACGGGGACAGATCGTCGTCGATGACCATTGCCGCACCAATTTGCCCAACGTCTGGGCGATCGGGGACGTCGTCCGTGGGCCGATGCTCGCCCACAAGGCGATGGAAGAAGGGGTGATGGTCGCGGAGCGGATCGCTGGGCAGGCGGGTCACGTCAATTACGACGCGATTCCTTGGGTGATCTACACCGAACCCGAAATCGCCTGGGTCGGGAAGACCGAAACGGAACTCAAAGCGGCGGGCGTCGACTACCGCGCTGGGAAAATTCCCTTCTTGGCGAACGGCCGCGCGCTGGGTATGGGGGCCGGATATGGGTTCGTCAAGATGCTCGCCGACGCCAAAACCGACCGCATCTTGGGGGTGCATATCATCGGCCCGAATGCCTCCGAACTGATCGCCGAAGCGGTGGTCGCGCTCGAGTTTGCCGCAGCAGCCGAAGATCTGGCGCGGATCTGCCATGCCCACCCGACCCTCTCCGAGGTGGTGCATGAAGCGGCGCTTGCCGTCGACAAGCGACCGCTCCACTTCTAAATGGAGATGCCAACCGTTCAACCCCGCACCGCGACCGGTGCGGGGGCAGGGCCGCTTCTTGCCGCGTACGACGCGGCGATCGCTACCCGCGGCTACCAACCAGACCCAGCGCAGAAAGCAGCGCTTCAACGGTTACAGCAATTGGCCGACGCGTTGCTTGCGCGCTCGGCGCAAGACGACGATCGGGTAGCATCCGGGCAGCAAACGCCGGGTGGCGCAGCGGCGCCTGCGTCTGGAATCAAGCGGCTCTTAGGCAAACTCTTCGGGCGTAGCGGGGCGGCGCAGTCCCTCGCGCCCGCTCCAGTGGCAGCGCGCCAAACCCCCAAGAGCGTCTATCTTTGGGGTGGTGTGGGACGCGGCAAGAGTTTCCTGATGGACCTCTTCTTTGCCAATGTCCCCTTTGCGCGCAAGCGTCGGGTCCATTTCCACGCCTTCATGCAAGAGACGCATGAACGGCTGAAGCGGCACAAAAAACAACCCGATCCGTTGCGTCTGGTTGCTGCAGAAATCCTCGAAACGGCGCAGTTGCTCTGTTTCGACGAATTTCACGTCAGTGACATCGCCGACGCGATGATCCTAGGGCGGCTCCTCGATGCACTCTGGGCGCAGGGGGCGGTGCTCGTGATGACCAGCAATTACCACCCAGACGGTCTCTATCCCAATGGCCTGATGCGGGTCAATTTTCTCCCGACGATCGAGCGCATCAAAGCGATGTGCGACGTGATCGAAGTCGATAGCGGGACCGACTACCGTTTGCGGACGCTCGAAAACGTCGATCTCTATCTGACGCCGCTGACGCCGGAAAACGACGCGAAACTCGCTGCCGACTTTCAAGCGTTGACCGGAGTATTGCCGCAACCCGGAACGATCACTCTGTTCGAGCGTACGATCCCCACGCGTGGCAATGCCGCAGGGGTGATCTGGTTCGATTTTGCCGCGCTCTGTGACGGGCCGCGCGGACAAGCCGACTATCTCGCGATTGCCAACGAGTACCATACGGTGATCCTCTCGAACGTTCCAGCGATGTCCCCGGCGCAGGCCGAAGCGGCGCGCCGCTTTACGTGGCTCATCGACGTTCTGTACGACCACCGAGTGAAATTGATCGTCTCCGCGGCGGTCGAGCCTTACGACCTCTATCCGGAAGGGCGAAACGCGAACGAGTTCGCGCGCACCGTCTCGCGCCTCTTGGAGATGCGTACCCGAGCGTACCTCGAAGCGGCGCACGCCAGCGACTGATCGCGCTGGGTCTCTTCTGGCACAATACCGGGCATGGTGCCGGAAAAAGCCCTGCCGGAAATCGATTCGCCCACAACAGGCGCGCATGCCCCAGCCACCGACGCGTGGGTCGAGGCGGTGCGCGACCTTTTTGCGCCTTCGGGTCGGCTTGCGCAGAAACTGCGCGATTTCGCTCAGCGCGCAGCACAACAAGAGATGGCGGAGGCGGTCGCGCACGCGATCGCCACACGCGCCATCCTGATTGCCGAAGCGGGCACCGGGACCGGCAAGACCTTCGCCTATTTGGCCCCGGCGCTCCTTTCCGGCAGGCGAACCTTGGTGTCGACGGGTACCCGTACTTTGCAAGACCAGCTCTATCACCGTGACCTGCCGCGGCTCACCGCAGCGCTCGGGGTCTCTGTCAAACGCGCCCTGCTCAAAGGGCGCAATAACTATGTCTGTTGGTTTCATCTCGAGCGCAATCTCGAAGAAGGGCGCTTCCTGGAGACGGAAACCGGTGGCTGGTTGCGCGAAATCCGCCGCTTTGCGCGGCACAGCCAAAGTGGGGACAAGAGTGAATGCGCCACCGTGCCGGAACAGGCACCGGCTTGGTCCTATGCGACTTCGACGCGCGACAACTGCGTCGGCAGCGAATGCCCCCATTTCGACGACTGCTTCGTCTTCCGCGCACGCCGCGAAGCGCTCGATGCCGAATTGGTCGTCGTCAACCACCACCTCTTTTTCTCCGATCAGCAGATCAAAGAGGAGGGTGTTGCCGGGCTTTTGCCAGCGTATGACGTGGTGATCTTCGACGAAGCGCACCAGCTTCCCGACCTGCTCCCCCATTACTACGGCGAGTCGGTGTCGACCTTCGAAGCATTGCGTCTCGCCCACGATGCGCGCGTTGAGTTGTCGACGCTGGGCGGTGATTTCCGTGACGGCGTGGCGGTGGTCGACCGCTTCGAAAAGACGACCCGGGACGTGCGTTTGGCGTTGCCACTCACTGGGACGCTGCGAGGGACGATCGCCGATCTGCCACAGAGCGCCCCTTTCGTCGCAGCGCTCGTCACTTGGCAAGCGGCGGCGTCGGCGGTGCATTCGGCGCTTGCGGCGGTTGCCGAACGCACCGAACTGTTGGCGAAGCTCGCGGAGAAGGCCAAACGGTTAGCCCGCGCGCTCGACACCTGGCAACAGGCCGCACCGACAGGAAACGGTGAAGAGGTGTTCTGGTTCGACGCCAGCGCGCACCATCTGACGCTCAACCGCACACCTCTTACTGCAACCGAAGCGGTGCGGGATCTGATCGCCGCGTCGCCCGCGGCGTGGATCTTCACCTCGGCTACCCTCACCGTCGGGGGGCGGTTCGACCATTTCCGGCATCAGATGGGGCTTACCCGCATCACCGAAAAACCGAGCACGGCGGCGCGGTGGGAAAGCCCGTTCGACTACCGAAGGCAGGCGCTCTTGATCGTTCCCGACGCGATTCCCGAACCGAACGCAGCCGGGCATCGCGAAGCGGTCGCTCAGGTGGCGCGGCGGCTTGCCACCGCTGCGAACGGACGGACGCTCGTGTTGTGCACGGCGCTTGCCGCGATGCGCGCGGTGGCCGAAACGCTGCGCACCCAGGGCGGGACCGACGACGCACCGTTCGTGGTGCTCACCCAAGGAGACGCCCCCAAAGAGACGCTGCTCGCGCGCTTTACCACGACGCCACGCGCTGTGCTCGTCGCCAGCCACAGTTTTTGGGAAGGGGTCGATGTCGTGGGCGAAGCGCTCTCGGTGGTGGTGATCGACCGCTTGCCGTTCGCACCGCCCAACGAGCCGCTCCTAGCGGCCCAGATTGCGCGGATGAAACGCGCGGGCAGTGACCCCTTTCTCACCATCCAAGTGCCGCGCGCCGCGACGCTCTTGCAGCAGGGAGCGGGGCGGTTGGTCCGCAGCGAACGGGACCATGGCGTACTTTGCATTTGTGATGTGCGTCTGGCAACCCGTGGTTATGGCAAGGTTCTGTGGTCGAGCCTGCCCCCGTTCCGCCGCAGTCGCTCGCTCGCGGTCGCGGAAAATTTCTTGCGCACCCTGTTCCCGGAGCCGCGTGAAACGGCGGCACCAAGCGGCGTTCACTCCGACGGCGCGCCCTGAGCGCCTTCCCGCTGCCTCCTTTTTCCGCTATCCTTATCGCTTCATGAATTCGGATGAGGGGAATGCGCGTCATCGGTATCGCCGGCTGGTCCGGATCAGGAAAAACGACCTTGATCGAACGCATGATCCCGGTGTGGTGCGCCCAGGGGTTGCGCGTCGCGACGATCAAACATGCGCACCACGGCTTCGACCTCGATACCCCAGGGAAGGACTCGTGGCGTCACCGCGAAGCCGGAGCCAGCAAAGTGTTGATGCTTTCCGACGCGCGTTGGGTTTTGATGAGCGAATTGCGCGGTGCGCCGGAGCCCCCCTTCGCCGAGCAGCTGCGGTTGCTGGCGCCGTGCGATCTCGTCGTCGTCGAAGGCTTCAAACGGGCGCCGATCCCGAAAGTGGAAGTGTACCGCCCGGAAGTGGGCAAACCGCCGATCTGGCCAGAAGAGCCGATGATCCGTGCCGTGGCGACCCCGGGTGGCGAGCAAGCACGGTCGGCGCTTCCTGAGGAGTGCCCGTTGCCCTTGCTCGATCTGGACCACCCAGAAGCCGTTGCCGAAGCGGCGCTCGAATTGGCCTACAGTGCCGAGCAATGGGAAGAAGAGGAGATCGAGAACAACCATGAGTGACTTGATGCCGTTTGAGGCGGCTCGCGCCCAACTGTTGGCTGCAGTCCGACCGGTTTCCGAATACGAAGTCGTCGCGCTTGCGGCAGCGCGCAATCGCGTTTTGGCCGAGCCGATCCATTCGCCGATCGCGATTCCCGAGCGTGATACCTCGGCGATGGATGGTTATGCGGTACGCGCGGCCGATGTTGCCGAACCGGGCGTGACGCTCCCGGTGACGCAGCGCATCCCGGCCGGTTCCGTTGGTGTGCCGTTGCAGCCGGGTACCGCGGCACGCATTTTCACCGGTGCGCCGCTTCCCGAAGGCGCCGACGCGGTGGTGATGCAGGAGATGACCGAAGCGCACGGTGACCACGTGACCTTCCACCACGCGCCCCGACCAGGGGAAGCGGTGCGGCGCGCCGGGAGCGAAGTGGCGCGTGGCGCGCGGGTACTGGAAGTGGGAACCCGCTTGCGGCCGCAAGAGATCGCGATGGCGGCAAGTGTGGGCTGTGCGCACCTGCCGGTCTTTCGCCGGGTCAAGGTTGCGCTCTTGGCAACCGGGGACGAGTTGGTCGCTCCGGGTGAGCCGTTGCCGCCAGGAGGCGTCTACAACTCCAACCGCTATCAATTGATTGCGCTTCTTGAAGCGCTGGGTTGTCTGGTCACCCATTTGGGGGCGATTCCCGACACGCTCGAAGCCACTTGTGACGCATTGGCGCGTGCTGCCGAAGACGCCGACCTCATCCTATCCACTGGGGGCGTTTCGGTGGGAGAAGCGGACCACGTGAAACCCGCGGTCGAACGACTGGGGCGGCTGGACCTGTGGCGACTGCGGATCAAACCGGGGAAGCCGCTGGCGTTCGGTCACGTCGGCGCGACCCATTTCGTCGGCTTGCCCGGTAACCCCGTTTCGAGTTTCGTCACCTTTTTGCTGTTGGTCCGGCCGCTGCTGCTCCGACTCATGGGGGTCGATGACGTCTTACCGCACGTGATCGAAGTGCCGGCAGCATTCGCGTGGACGCGCCCGGACAAACGGCGGGAGTTCCTGCGCGCCCGGTTGAATGCGGATGGCGCCGCTGAAATCTTCCCCGATCAGGGTTCGGCAACGATCGCCTCGCTCGTCTGGGCGCAGGGGTTGGTCGAAGTGCCCGAAGGGACGCCGATCGCTCCGGGTGACCGCGTGCGCTTTTGGCCGATGAGTGAATTATTGGCGTAAGGAGCATCCCATGGCGCTTTCCATCAAATACTTTGCGCGCGTGCGCGACGCGCTGGGAACGAGCGGGGAAACACTCGCTTGGAACGCAACGTGGCAAACCGTCGACGATCTGCGTCAAGCGCTGTGCGCACGGGGTGGGGCGTGGGCCGAGACGTTGAGCCGCGAGGAGATCCACTGCGCGCGCAATCAGCAGATCGCCGCGTGGAACGACCCGATCGCCGATGGCGACGAGATCGCTTTCTTCCCCCCTGTGACGGGAGGCTGAGCGATGGCCAAGGACGCAGTGACGATCCGCGTTCAAAGCGAAGATTTCGACCCGGGGGTCGAAACGCAGCGCCTTCACGAAGCCGACCCGACCGTGGGCGCTGTCGCCACCTTTCTGGGGCTCGTGCGGGCGCACCCGCAAGAGGATGGCGCGGTGACGACGATGACGCTGGAACACTACCCAGGTATGACCGAAAAGGCGCTCGCGGCGATCGTCGACGAGGCGCGGCGCCGTTGGCCGCTTACCGCGGTGACGGTGATTCACCGCGTCGGGCCGCTGGCGGTGGGGGACCGCATCGTCTTCGTCGGCTGCGCCAGTAGCCACCGCGCCGCCGCGTTTGCTGCGTGTGAATTTCTGATGGATTATCTGAAAACCCGCGCGCCCTTCTGGAAAAAGGAGGCGACTGCGTCGGGCGAAACGCGCTGGGTCGAGGCGCGCGCAAGCGACGAAGAACGCGCCTTACGCTGGTAAGCGCGAGCAGCCGCGACCGCACTGCAGCGGTGTTGTGCTGCTGCGGTGTGTGTGGTTGAGCCTCAAGGCTACCGCCACCGCAGCGCGTTCTCCCTCATTGTTGCGGTTTTTCGGATTGACCGATGCCCGCCATCTTTTGCCACATTTCTGTGGTCATGCGCGTGGCTTCTTGCATCGCTTCCAGCGTTTTGCTGGGGTCGGGCCAAGGGGATTGACCCGATTGGAGATTCCCCCACGGAAACGGTGGCGCAGCGTTCGGCCGCTCGGTGTTTCCTTGTTGCCACCACTGTTGCCACAGAGCATTGCTCGTCTCGAGCGTCCGAGCGAAGAACTGATTCATCTCCGCTTGGCTTTTCACGGTGAGCTGCGCCACTTCGTTCATCGCCGCGATCACCTGTTGGGTGACGCGCTGCGCGAACGCGTGTTGCTGCTGCTGTTGCGCGGATGGGTCGCTTGCATCCGCGAGCGCTTGCGACGCACGGACGCTCTCTTCGAAAAGCGTCCGCGCCAGCTCGTTTTGCAGCGCAACCAGCCGCTGCGTTTGTGCCATCGCGCTTTGCGTCAGGGCCAGCCATTCGTTCATCATCGCCACCCACGGTTCGTTCGCCGGACTGGGTTTCGCGCTGGTTTTTTTGCTCATGATCATCCCTCCCGTTGATGGTCGCGCCATTGCCGTTCAGTATAGCGAGCACCCACGGAATAAACAAATCGCCCTTGAAATCGACTTTTTTGCCCCCACACTGTGAGATAGCTCTATTTCCGAACGAAAGGGAACGAACGATGCGTTTCGACAAACTCACCACCAAATTCCAGCAAGCGCTCCAAGAGGCGCAAAGTATCGCGGTAGGGAACGACAACCAGTTCATCGAACCGCAGCACCTTCTGTTGGCGCTGATCGACCAAGAAGATGGTTCCACGCGGTCGCTCCTGCAACGGGCCGGCGTCAATGTCTCCGGTCTGCGCGCCGCGTTGCAAAAAGCGATCCAAGCGCTTCCCCAAGTCACCGGTACGGGGGGGGAAGTGCAGATCGGACGCGATCTGGCGAACCTGTTGAACCTCACCGATCGCGAGGCGCAAAAGTGGGGTGACCCGTTCATCGCGAGCGAAATGTTCCTCCTTGCCCTCACCGAAGACAAGGGCGAAACGGGGCGGCTCGCCAAAGAGTACGGGCTTACCCGGAGCGCGCTCGAAGCGGCGATCCAACAGGTACGAGGCGGACAAAAAGTCGACAATCCTGAGGCCGAAGCGCAGCGCGAAGCACTCAGCAAATACACCATCGATCTTACCGAACGCGCGCGCCAAGGCAAGCTCGACCCGGTGATCGGCCGGGACGACGAAATTCGCCGTACCATTCAGATTTTGCAGCGCCGTACCAAGAACAACCCGGTGCTGATCGGCGAGCCCGGGGTAGGGAAGACCGCAATCGTCGAGGGGCTTGCGCAGCGGATCGTCAATGGGGAGGTCCCGGAGACGCTGCGCGACAAACGGGTCTTGGCGCTCGACATGGCGGCGCTGATTGCAGGCGCGAAATACCGGGGGGAATTCGAAGAGCGGCTGAAAGCGGTGCTCAAAGAGATCGCACAGGATGGCCGCGTCATCCTCTTCATCGACGAGATCCACACGATGGTGGGTGCCGGCAAGGCAGAAGGGGCGATGGACGCCGGCAATATGCTGAAACCGGCGCTCGCGCGTGGTGAGCTCCACTGCATCGGGGCGACCACGCTCGACGAGTACCGCAAATACATCGAAAAGGACGCCGCGCTCGAACGGCGCTTCCAAAAAGTGCTCGTCGAAGAACCGACGGTGGAACAGACGATCGCGATCCTGCGCGGGTTGCAAGAAAAGTACGAAATCCACCACGGCGTCGAGATCACCGACCCGGCGATCGTCGCGGCAGCCGAGCTTTCGCACCGCTACATCACCGACCGCTTCTTGCCCGACAAGGCGATCGACCTGATCGACGAGGCAGCGGCGCGGATCAAGATGGAGATCGACTCGAAGCCCGAGGCGATGGATCGGCTCGAACGCCGCATCATCCAGCTCAAGATCGAGCGCGAAGCGGTGCGCAAAGAGAAAGACGAGGCGAGCCAGAAGCGGTTGAAGCTGATCGAAGAGGAGCTCGAAAAACTGCAGCGCGAGTACAGCGAACTCGAAGAGATCTGGAAAGCGGAAAAGGCGCGAATCGAAGGCACGAAGCATCTCAAGGAGCGGATCGATCAGTTGCGCGCACAGATCGCCGATCTGCAGCGTAAAGGGCAATGGGACAAGGTTGCCGAACTGCAGTATGGTGAGCTGCCGAAGTTGGAAGCGCAGCTCAAGCAAGCGGAAGAGGCGGAGCAAAGCGGCGCCCCGTTCAAACTCCTGCGCACGCAGGTGGGGGCGGAAGAGATCGCCGAAGTGGTTTCGCGCATGACCGGTATCCCGGTCTCGAAGATGATGCAGAGCGAACGCGAAAAACTCCTCAAAATGGAGGCGTATCTGCATCGTCGGGTCGTCGGTCAGGACGAAGCGGTGCGGCTCGTCTCCGACGCGATCCGCCGCTCGCGCGCCGGGTTGGGCGACGAAAACCGTCCCTATGGTTCGTTTCTCTTCCTGGGGCCGACCGGTGTCGGGAAGACCGAGCTGTGCAAGGCGCTTGCGGAATTCCTCTTCGATTCGGAGGATCATCTGATCCGGATCGACATGAGCGAATTCATGGAGAAACACTCCGTGGCGCGGCTCATCGGCGCGCCGCCGGGGTACGTCGGTTACGAAGAAGGGGGGTACCTCACCGAGCAGGTGCGGCGCAAACCCTACAGTGTGATCCTGTTCGACGAAGTCGAAAAGGCCCACCCCGACGTCTTCAACGTCCTGTTGCAGGTGCTCGACGACGGCCGGATGACCGATGGGCAAGGGCGTACCGTCGACTTCAAGAACACCGTGATCGTGATGACGTCGAACCTGGGGAGTCAACGCATCCAACAGCTTGCGGACGAAGGGGACTACCAGGTACTGAAACTCGCGGTGATGGCCGAAGTGAAGAACTTCTTCCGCCCCGAGTTCATCAACCGCATCGACGAGGTGGTCGTGTTCCATCCGCTCAAAGACGAGCACATCGCCGGTATTGCGCGGATTCAGCTCGAGCGGTTGGAAAAACGGCTGGCGCGTCACGACATGGCGCTCAAGGTCACCGATGCGGCGCTCATGGAGATCGCCAAGGTCGGCTACGACCCGGTCTATGGCGCGCGGCCGCTCAAGCGGGCGATTCAAGAGCACATCGAAAACCCGCTGGCGAAGTACCTGCTCGAAGGACGATTCGGCCCGAAAGATACCATCGTGGTCGATGTGCGTGGTGGGCAGTTCGTGTTCGAAAAAGGCTGATCGCTGCGCGAACACTCTCCTTTCAGGGTGGTTGGGTTGGTAACGAAAGGCATCGAGCTGTGTTGAGATCCTGCACCTATGCGTGGGTACGGTTCCACCTGGTGTGGGCCGGTGCGCTCTTCTTTTGCCTTCTGGGCGTAGTGGGGACGCGCGCGGTGGCCCAACCGATCCAAGTCATCGACGACACCGGGCAGTCGGTGGCGGTCGCTACCCCGGCACAACGGATCGTGAGTCTGGCGCCACACGTCACGGAAAACCTCTTTGCCGCGGGGGTCGGCGACCGGGTCGTTGCGGCGGTCGACTATAGCGACACCCCGCCCGACGCGGCGCAGTTGCCGCGCGTAGGCGGTTATTCGCGATTGGATCTCGAGCGGATTTTGGCGTTTCAACCCGATCTGGTCGTCGCATGGGCAAGCGGTAATCCCGCGGACGTCGTGGCGCGCATCGAAGCGCTCGGTATCCCGGTCTATCGCTCCCAGCCCAACCGACTCGACGACATCGCCAAGACCCTGCGCAATCTCGCCTACCTCGCGGGTAATCCCGCTGCGGGTGAACGGGCCGCAGAGGCATTCTTGGCGCGTCGTGACGCGTTGGCTGCGCGGTATGCGGGGCGTGCCCCAGTCCGGGTCTTTTACCAAATCTGGGATCGCCCGCTGCGCACGATTGGCGGGCAGCAGATCCTTACCGACGTGATGCGCCTCTGTGGTGGTGTGAACGTCTTCGGAGCGCTTGATGCGCTGGCGCCCACCGTTTCGGTCGAAGCCGTGCTCGCAGCGGACCCCGAGGTGATCGTCGCAAGCGGCATGGGGGAAGAACGCCCTGATTGGCTCGACGCGTGGCGCGCGTGGCCGCAACTCACCGCAGTTCGTGCGGACAATCTGGTTTTCATCCCCCCGGCACTCTTGCAACGTCCGACGCCGCGGCTACTCGATGGGGCGGAGCAGCTCTGTACGGCGCTCGAAGCGGCGCGCAGCCACCTAGCGGCGCTGCGTCACGAGGCCGCATCAGAAGGGATGAAATGACGCAGTGGCGGATTGCCGCACGCAACAAGCGAAAGGCCATAGAGCGCGCTCAACCGTTCCGCGGTCAAGAGGGTGGCGGCTTCGCCCACCTCGGTGTCGCCATCAAGGGAAAGCAGGATCGCATGGGTTGCGTAACGCACTGCCCAATTGAGGTCATGGAGCGCGGCGACCACCGTGGCCCCGGCGCGACAGCGTGCGGCAAAATGTTCGAGCACCTGGCGTTGGTGGCGCAGGTCGAGGTGATTGGTCGGCTCATCGACCAAATAGACGCGCGGTTGTTGTGCCAGTAGGGTTGCGATCGCAACGCGCTGTTTCTCACCTCCGGAAAGGGTATGCAAGCGGCGCGCTTCGAAACCGGCCAGATCGACCGCCGCGAGCGCCTCGCGGGCGATCGCAAGGTCTGCCGCCGTTTCCCAACCCCAGCGTCCCAGATAGGGATGACGACCGACGAGCACCGCTTCGAGCACCGTCGCATCGCCCGGGAAAAAAGGGGTCTGCGCAAGCCATCCGCGCCATTGCGCTTGCTCGCGGACAGACCATTGCGTCAAGGGGCGACCCGCAAGCGTGATCGTTCCGGCGGTAGCCCCACGCAATCCGGCCAACGTCGCCAACAAGGTCGATTTGCCAACGCCGTTGGGGCCGAGCACGACCCACCATTCACCCGCATGGACGGAGAGGGAGAGGCCACGGCACAACGTGCGTTGCCCCAGCGTGAGCGTGAGTGCGTCGGCGGTGAGGAGCGGTGGGGTGGGCATCGCGCGTTTTTCGTCTTCGTTAGGTGCGCGCGCGCACCAGAAGCCACAAAAAGAACGGGACACCGAGGAGCGCCGTCACGATGCCCACGGGCAATTGCAACGGTGCCCAGAGCGTTCGCGCTGCGGTATCGGCCACCATCAGGAGCGTACCGCCAGCAAAGATGCAGCAGGGAATCAGCCAGCGGTGATCGTTGCCGATCATGATGCGCACGGCGTGCGGCACGATCAGTCCGACGAAACCCACCGATCCGACGAGGGTTACCGCGGTTGCGGTCAGGAGCGACGCCAGCACGTAGAGTCCCCACCGCAACCGCGCAACGGGGACGCCGACTGCCTGCGCGGTCGCTTCCCCGTAGGCAAGCGCGTTGAGGTCGCGCCCCCAAGTGACGAGCAAAAGCGAAACCGCGATGAGCATCACCATCGGCCACGGCGAAAAGGTCGTGCCTGCTGCGTCACCCATCAGCCAAAAGAGCATCGAATGGAGTCGCTGCTCCGGCGCCAACGTAAGCAGCAGCGCGACCACGGCGCTTGCGCCCGACGCGACGATCACGCCGGTGAGGATGAGCCGCGTCGCCGACCAAGGGCCAGCACCGTGTGCGAGCGCGAAGACGAGCGCCATCACGACGATCGCGCCCGCAAACGCTGCAGCGGCAACGCCCAGCCCTGCCGCGCCGAGCACGATCGCCGCAAGTGCGCCCACCGCCGCGCCACTCGAAACGCCGAGCACGTAGGGGTCAGCCAAAGGGTTGCGCAATAGCGTCTGCATGAGGAGCCCGGCGAGTGCCAGCAGCGCGCCGGCACTCCACACCGCGGCAGCGCGGGCGCCGCGCAGCCCCCATACGACGGGAAACGCGGGATGGTCGTGATGCCACAATGCTGCCCAGACGGTTGTGACGGGGAGCGGCAGCGCGCCGACGCCAAGCGCCAAGAAAAAACTTGCACCGGTCAAACCCACGAGCAGGAGCAGTAGGGCGACACGGCGTTGCGCGAACGGCATCGGCGCACGAAGGCTTTAGTCGCGGTACCGCAAACCGACGAAGAACGTCCGCCCCGGTTGCCGATAGGTGGCGGCAGTCTCGTAGGTTTGATCGAACAGGTTGCGGATTTCCGCTTCCAATCGCCACGACCGCGTCAGCGCGTAATGCCACCACAGGTCGGTTCGGCCGTAGCCGTCGAGCCGTGTGGTATTGGCGACATTGTCCCAGCGCGCCCGTTGGGCGTTGAGATCGACCCCGGCCTGCCACCGTTTCGCATCATAGACGAGTGATGCAGAGAGGGCTGCTGGAGCGCGACGGGGCAACCGCTTACCTGTGGCTTCGTCGGTGGCGTTGAGCCAATCGGCGTTGATACGGAAATGCCACGCGCCGAATTGACTTGCATACGTCAGCTCCGCCCCCTTGATCCGGGCGCGTGCGACGTTTTCGGGCGGCCAGCCCGCGATGAGGTTTTTGACCCGTGCATCGAAGAGTGTCAACTCCGCAGCGGTGACGCCACGCTGCCAGCGGATCCCCACCTCTTTTTGATAAGCGCTTTCCGGTTGTAGATCGGGGTTACCGCCGCCGAAACCGGTGTCTGGCAAAAAGAGTTGATTGAAGGTCGGCGCTTTGAACGCGCTGCTCACGGCGACTCGGCCCTGCCATTCCGGAGTGAATTGATAGCGATACGCGGCTTGTCCCGTGGTTTTGCCCCCGAACTGACTGTTGTCGTCGTGGCGTGCGGTCAGTTGCCAACCGTGTCGGCCCTGTTCCGCTTGCCAGCCCAAGAGATAGCCGCGAACGATTCGGCTGGTCCGGGTGTATTGGGTGGTGGCGTCCACCTCGGTCGCGGTGAGATCGAACGCAGCAAGGAGTACCCCGAGCGGCAACGCCACCTCGTTCTGCCAACTGAATTGACGTTGTGCCGTCGCGAAGCGACTCACGTTGCTGGCGCTCGCAAGCGCTTTCGACGTATCGCGGGTTTCGCCCAAGCGCAGCGTGGAGAGCCATGCTTCCGTGAGCGGCAGGCGGGTGGTGACTTGGTTGCTGGTCAGATCTTTGTGCAGTAACGCATTGAACGTTCCCGCACCCCAGGCGTCGTATTCGTTGCGGCCACGGGTCGCGAAACTGGCGAGCACGATTTCGCCACCGTTGGCGAGCGACCAGGAGAGGTTGGCGCTGGCGAAACGGTTGCGCCAGCCGTCGCGGTCGGGTTGGTGGCTGAAATTGGCAGGTGTGGTTGCTTCGATCCCCTCGGTTCCTTCGGCACCCAGGTCGAGTGCGTACCGAAACGCGTCGTTGCCGCCTGAAACGCCGACGCTCGTCTGGTATTCTTCGTGACTGCCCAGGCCGACGAACGCGCGGCGGTGGGTGGCTTCGGTCCCTTTGCGGGTAAAGATTTGGATCACGCCGCCGATCGCGTCCGATCCGTACAAAGCACTTGCCGGGCCGCGAACGATCTCGATCCGTTCGATCAGCTCGAGCGGAATCGCTTCGAGTGTTGCAGTCCCCAAGGTCGCCGAACCGATTCGCATTCCGTCGATGAGCACCAGCGTGTGGCGCGCTTCCGCGCCGCGCAAATAGAGCGAAGCCGATGCCCCTGGGCCACCGTTTTGCACGATTCGCACACCAGGGGTCTGGTTCAACAGATCGACAAGGGTGCGCGCACCGCTTTGTTCGATCGCGTCACGGGTGAGTACGGTCACCGCAGAGAGCGACGCGTCGGTGCGGGTCGGTATACGGCTTGCGGTGACGGCGATCGTCGGCAGTACCGGGTCGAACGCCGACGATTGGGCAACGGCAAGTGGGTTTGTCGCGACGAATCCAAGGATCAAAAGCAGATGACGCCCCTTTTTCGGGCGCAAAAGAGCGATTGCCGACATGAACGAACACTCCCAACTCCAGCCATTCCCCCGTGGCTGTGGCGGTGGAACCCGTTCGCGGCCGGTCTCCGGGCTCGGGTCATGTTCCACACCGCCTTCCCGGTCAGACCACCCGATCCGAGCAGTGCTGCCAGTGGCGTGATGGTGCGGACGAAACCCTTACCGTTGCGGGGGCAGCAGCGGCTTTGCACCGGGGGCACCGGTGCGCACCGCTTTCCCGTTTCACCGCATCGACCAGAGGGGTGGATGCGGCACCGCGAACACGAATGGTATAAAAGAATGAAGTATACGATTCAGCGATTGCTCAGGTCAATATCGACCGCTTTCGCCGCACGCGCACCGCTTGCGAGCGCCGAGACGACATTGGGAAAATCGCGTTCGACGAGATCGCCTGCGGCGTAGAGTCGCAGCAGCGGCGTTCGCCCCCAACGGTCGGTGATGAGGTAGCCCGCCTCGTCGCGGGCAAGCGCCGTTGCGGTGTCGCCCAGCGCCGCGACCAACCATTCGCTGTTAGGCGCGTAGCCGATCAAGACGTGGAGGCGATCGACCATTGCGACTTCCGTTGTGTCGGAAACGGTCTGCCAATTCGCAACGAGTTTCCCCGCTTCCCGACGAACGGCACGGAGGGTGGCGTGCATAACCACCCGTATCCGGTCAGCGAAGCGTTCGACCGCTTCGTGCAGTTGCCGTTGAGCGCGCGGACGGGATCGGCAGAGGATGATCGCGCACCCGCCCAGCTCGGCGACCATCTTGGCGTTTTCAAAGGCGTTGTCGCCGCCACCAACGATCAGGACGGTCTTGCCTTGGCAGAGATCGAGATCGCGGAACGCAAAGGGGCCATAAGCGAGTTCCGATGCGGACAACTGCCCAATCCCAGCAACGGTTGCGAGTGCCTCAGGTCCGCGGTAGCGCAAACCGGTGGCGACGATCACAGCGGCGGCATGTCGCGGTGTGCCGTCGTGAAGAAACAGGCGCCACCCGTTTGGGACCGGAACCAATCGTTGTACGCTGCTCGTGCATGCGATCGGGATCCCTGCCGCTTCGGCGTGCGCGACGAAGCGGGCACTCATCTCGGTGCCGGTCAGCCCGTGTTGCCCCAATACCCACTCGTTGGCCAAAAAATTGAAGCGTAGGATTCCACCCGGCGCTTCAGCCGCTTCGAGTACGAAAGGCGCATAACCCAGCTGCTTGAGCCACAAGGCCGCCGAAAGTCCGGCAGGGCCCGCGCCAACGATTGCGACACTCAGAGGATCTGACATGCCTCGTCGAACGTAAGACGGGGGTTGCGCGGAAATAGCTTACTCGGGTCACCGATGCCCAAGTTGACGAGAAAGAGGGAGCGGATCGTCGTGCCGGCAAAAAAGAGTTCATCGGCGCGCGCTTTGTCGAACCCGGCCATAGGGCCGCAATCGAGCCCTAGAGCGCGCGCGGCGAGGATCAGATAAGCGCCTTGCAGCGCAGCATCACGAAATGCGGTTTCGCGGGCGAGCGCCTCGTTGTTTGCGAACCAGGCGCGGGCGTCGGTATGGGGGAAGAGTTTCGGCAGCTCTTCGTAGAAGGCGAGGTCGTAGCCGATCAATACGGTGACCGGTGCCGCCATGGTTTTCTCGACGTTTCCGGGGTCCAGGGTCTCTTTGAGTTTGGCTTTCGCTTCGGGCGACTTGATGAAGCGAAAGCGGGCTGGGCACCCGTTCGCCGCAGTCGGTCCCCATTTCAGGAGGTCGTAGAGGGCGTGAAGCGTTTCATCGGGAATGGGTTCGGGAAGAAACCCGTTGTGGGAACGGGCTTCGGTAAAGAGTTGCGCTAATGCCGCGTCAGGTAATGTGGGTTTCATCGTGTGGCTCCTTTGGGCGCTTCACTGCAGGATTGTGAAAAGGCTTGTTAGTTTTTGCCGGCAACCCATCGATCCCACGCTGCGCCATTGCGCAACACCGAACGCGCACGGGCAGCGCCTTCGGCCAGCGATCCGACTTTTCCGGTGTGCCAGAGCGCGATCGCCGCACCATAGACCAGCGCATCCGCGGTCGGGCCTGGCGCGCCTTGGAGCGCGGCGATTCCGGTTTGCGCCGCATAATGGGCGGCGTCGCGTTGCCAATCGGGCGAATCAGTGGGATCAGGCATGGCACGAGGCCATTCGGGGGCGCGGACTGCATGCTGGATTGCGAGCGCACCCGGATCGATCGATTCCGTGGTGTCCCCCTCGGTCGGCATGCGGACGACCACACTGGTCTTGTTCAACGGGGGAAGAAAGCCCCCTTCGACACCTTTCGTGATCGCGGCCGAGGTAAAACCGGCAGCGCGCGCCAGCAGGGCATAGAGGCGGGCATACGGGGAATGGACATATCCCGAGAGGTGATGGGTTTCGCGCTTGCCGAGCAACGGTTTGGCCAAGGTTTCGAGCGTGTTGAGCGCGGTGCGTTTGACGATTTCGTTGCGAAGCGGCACGAGCGCGGCGATTCGCGGTGCGTACTGGTGTTGATCGCAATAACTCCAGCCGCAATGCTCGACGGCTGCCGCGGCTTCCTGCGGTGTCCGCGCGACGGGGATCTCCGCGGCACTCAGAATCTGGGCGTGGGTCACTCCGTATTTGGGGCCCAAACGGGGCAGTCCAATCGCTAGAGTGGGAAGGCCGCAGGCTGCCAAGACCGCGGGGAGAAAGGGAGAAGCGGGCATCGAGCGCGCAAAGCCATCGAATGGGTCGGCCAAAATCGCCAACGATTCGACCGCAACCGTGATCGGGTTCGTTTCACTGATGAGCGCATCAAGTAGCCCGAGAAATTCGTCGTCGGTCTCCCGTTTCATCCGCAGCGCGATCAGGAAAACGCCGATCTGCGCGGGCGTGGCATGTCCCGATAGGATCGCCGCGAATGCTTCGCGGGCTTCGTCACGAGTCAGTGGTTTGGAAAGGTGCGGCCCCGTGGCGATCTTTTCGATGGCTGTGCGAATGGCGTGCTGGGGTGTGTCAGAGGTCACGCATCATTCTCCAATAAAGCCACTTCATGGTGAGCGCGCTACCCGCGACGATACTGACGAGGGACAAAAATGACCCGACGGCAAGCGTCGAAATGCCGGTGATCCCTTGTCCGAACGTGCAGCCCATCGCCAGAATGCCGCCCACACCCATCAAAAACGCTCCGACTAGGTGGTTGAGCAGGTCGCTGCGGTCCGCAAACCACTCGATTCGAAACGAGCGTGTGACCAAAGCGTGGAGGAACGAACCCAGCGTGACGCCGACGAGCACCAGGATTCCAACGTTCAAGCGGTTCCAAGCGCTGGGCGCTTGCAAGTAATAGGCGAGATCGCCCAACGGCGCGATGAAGGTCATCGACTGGGTATTGACTCGGCTCAATTGCTCATCGGCAAAATCGGCAAAGTCACGCCACGCACTGCCCGTCGTTTCGCTACCGGTGAGCCACCACAAGAAGGTGACCACCAGGCCAATCACGATGCCCGCTCGGACAAGCTGACGGCTGGCGCGAAACGCGGCGTCCCGGAAGGCAAAAAGGAGCAAAGCGACCGCAAGGAGGAGGCCAATCGCGTAGTGGGCCAATGGACTATCGCTGCCGGTCACGACACGCGCGAGTTCTTGCGGACCATCGAGGGAAATCGCTGTGGCAGCCAGCCACGGATAGAAAAGGGTGCCGTAGCCACCCAGCCAGTTGAGATAGTAGGCGGTTACCGCAATGATCGCCAAGACGAGCAACGATTTGAGGTTTCCACCGCCCAGTCGGATCACATTTTTGTTTGCGCATCCCCCCGCAAGCGTCATTCCGACGCCGAAGAGCAGGCCGCCCAATACGTGACGCAACCAGATCAGTTCGCTGCTCCGGTAGGGGGGGAAGGTGTCCGAGTCGAGATCGAGCCCTTGTGTGGCTTCCAGCGTCATCGTCCCCAAGATGGCTACTGCGATCGCCACGAACCACGAACGCAAACGCGAAAGATCCCCGATGTTGATCCAGTCGGAGATCGCACCCATCGTGCAGAAGTGGCTGCGCGCCGCAACGAAACCAACGATGCCGCCTGCGCCCAACGCACTCAGCAAAATGGTGTGGTGGATCGTCCAGTCCAAGGCGTGCCCTCCGGGTGGGTTGCAGAAAAGCGATGCAACTGCGCCAATGGTAATCAAAGTAAAACGAGATTGTCACGATGAATCAATTCGGGCTCATCGATATAACCCAGCAGACTTTCGATCCGCTGGCTGGGTTGTCCTGCGATGCGGCGGGTTTCGTGCGCGGCGTAATTGACGAGCCCGCGCGCCACTTCGCGCCCGTCTGGCGCGCGGCACGAAACCACCGAGCCGCGCGGGAAATCTCCGTCACACCGCGTGACGCCAACCGGCAACAAGCTTCTGCCTGCTTTGAGCGCTGCCACCGCGCCTTCGTCGAGCCAGAGGATTCCAGCGGTTTTGAGGTGGTCGGCGAGCCACTGTTTACGGGCGGCAAGCGGCGTGGCGCGCGCTTTCAACCAGGTGCCGATCGGTTCGCCAGTGGCCAGGCGCACGATGACGTTCGGTTCGCGACCCGAGGCGATCACGGTGTGCGCGCCGCTGCGGCTCGCACGTTCTGCCGCACGGACCTTGGTGATCATGCCCCCTTTACTGATCCCGGTACCGGCGCCACCTGCCATCAACGCCAGCGCCGGATCGTCGGCGTTCGCTTCGGAGACCAACGTGGCTTTGGGATCTTTGCGCGGGTCGGCGGTAAAGAGCCCCGCCTGGTCGGTGAGGATGAAGAGTGCGTCGGCGTCGATCGCGTTCGCAACCAGAGCGCCCAGCGTGTCGTTGTCCCCAAATTTGATTTCGTCGGTGACGATCGTGTCGTTCTCATTGACGATCGGCACGATGCCAAGGGTGAGGAGCGTGGTGAGCGTGCTGCGGGCGTTGAGGTAACGGGTGCGGTCCGCCAGGTCTTCGTGGGTAAGGAGGATTTGCGCGGTGTGGCGGTGGTGCGGGCGAAACGCCTGTTCCCACGCTTCGACGAGCGCCGCTTGGCCGACAGCGGCGGCCGCTTGCAACAGGTTCAACGCCTTGGGCCGTTTGTGCCACCCCAGCCGGCGCATCCCGCACGCGATTGCGCCGGAGGAGACCACGCACACCTCTTTGCCTTGCGCAACGAGGTTGGCGATTTGTCCCGACCACTCCGAGAGTCGCTGTGTGTCCAATCCCGCGCCATCGTTGGTGACCAGGGCGCTCCCGACCTTGACGACCAGGCGGCGGGCTTGCGCGAGCGCAGCGCGTGGGGTCGTCAGACTGCCGGAGACGTCACGCGCGGGATGTCCGGTCATCGATCGTATCCCCGTTCATCGATTCGCGCGCCATCGGATCCGAATCCGCGTCGTCTGCTTCGGGGGGTGTCTGGTGTGCTTTCGCGGCGTCCACCGCGTCTTGAATCGCATAGACGAGCGCTTGGCACCCTTCTCCCGTTGCCGCGCTGATCGCAAACCAACGGTCGACGGAGCCGAACCGGTCGAGGAACGCGCGATAGCGCTCGGCACGTTCTGCTTCCGGGATCAGGTCGATCTTGTTGAAGACGAGCCAGCGCGGTTTCCGATAGAGCGTTTCGTCGTAACGGCGCAGCTCTTCGACGATCGCTTGTGCGTCGCGAACCGGATCCGCTTCCGGGTCGATCGGGGCGAGGTCGACCAAGTGCAGTAACAGCGCGGTTCGCTGCAGGTGGCGCAAGAAGCGGTGTCCCAGCCCGGCGCCTTCGCTCGCTCCTTCGATCAATCCCGGAATGTCGGCGACGACGAAGCTGCGATCGACGTCGGTGCGGACCACGCCCAGATTGGGGTAGAGGGTGGTGAAGGGGTAGTCGGCCACTTTCGGACGGGCCGCGGAAATTTGTCGGATCAAGGTCGATTTGCCGGCGTTGGGTAACCCCAGCAGACCGACGTCGGCGATCACCCGCAATTCGAGTTCGAGCCGTTTGTGGTCCCCGGGTTCACCTCGGGTGAATTGGCGCGGAGCACGGTTGGTGCTCGATTTGAAGTGGAGGTTGCCCAAGCCTCCGCGGCCTCCGCGCGCGATCAGCGCACGTTGCCCTGGGCGCGCCAAATCGGCGATGATTTCGCCCGTGTCGGCGTCGCGCACCACGGTGCCCACAGGGACGCGGACGATGAGATCGTCACCGGCCGCACCGTACTGATCACGTCCTCGGCCCGGCTCTCCGTTTTGCGCGCGAAAGATGCGGGTGTAACGGAAATCGATGAGTGTGTTGAGGTTGGGGTCGGCTTCGAAATAGATGCTGCCGCCACGGCCGCCGTCGCCGCCGCTTGGCCCCCCTTTGGGAACGTACTTTTCACGCCGAAAGGCGGCACATCCGTCGCCGCCTTTCCCTGCGATCACTTCGATGCGCGCTTCGTCGAAAAACTTCATGGCTACCTCTTACGCGGGGCGACGAAGCGCACCCGATCCGTACCGATCAGGCGTTGTCTTGCACCGGCCGGATGTTGACGAAACGGCGCTGCTTCGGCCCTTTCACGACGAATTCGACAACCCCGTCGGTCAGCGCAAAGAGGGTGTAGTCTTTGCCGCAGCCGACGTTTTCACCGGGGTGAAACTGCGTTCCCCGCTGACGCACGATGATGTTGCCCGCACGGACGAACTGCCCGCCGTAGCGTTTTACGCCAAGGCGTTTCGACTCGGAATCGCGACCGTTACGGGAACTCCCACCAGCTTTTTTGTGTGCCATTGCTTACTCCTTGCAAGAACCGGAAATCCGATCAACCTTCGATCGCGTCGATGCGGATTTCGGTGTAATTCTGCCGATGCCCTTGCCGTTTCATGTAGTGCTTACGGCGACGCAATTTGAAAATCCGGACCTTGGGGTGGCGTCCGTGCGCGACCACAGTGGCTTTGACAACGGCGCCGTCCACCAACGGGGTTCCGACTTTGACCGTGTCACCGCTACCGACCATCAAAACGTCGGTCAGCGAGAGCTCTGTGCCCACTTCTGCCGGTATCTGTTCTACTTTGATCTTTTCGCCGACGGATACGCGATACTGCTTGCCGCCGGTTTTTATGACCGCATACATGGCGCTGCTCCAGTCTATTCAATCTAAGGAATGAAGAACGCGCAATTCTATTGCTTTGTCGTTGTTTCGTCAATGGTTTGGTCTCGTCCTGGCATCTGGACGCAACAATGCCCGCCATTCGGTCCCCCTTCTGGCCCCAGCTCGATCAGCCAGTCGGCGTGGCGCAAAAAATCGGGGTCGTGTTCGGCAGCGATCAACGTGTGTCCCGCGTCGCGCAACAGAAAGAGTGCGGTGAGCAGTTTTTCGATATCGGCGAAATGCAGCCCCGTGGTGGGTTCGTCCAGAAGGTAGAGCGTCGGTGAGGGGGCGGGTTTGGCGAGTTCGCGCGCCAATTTGAGCCGTTGCGCTTCGCCGCCGGAAAGGGTGGGTCCCGGCTGCCCCAACGGGAGGTAACCGAGCCCCAGCTGGACGAGCGTCGTCAAGACCCGGCGGATCTGAGGATGGTTGTCGAAAAGCTTCAGCGCGTCTTGTGCCGAAAGCGTGAGCGCCTCGCTGATCGTCACCCCCCGGTAGCGAATTTCCAAGGTTTCGCGGTTATAGCGAGCACCGTGGCATGCTGGGCAGGGTTCGATCACCGGTGGAAGGAACTGCATCTCGATTTTTCGCCACCCTTCGCCCTGACACACTTCGCACCGTCCACCCCGGACGTTGTAGGAAAATCGACTTGCGGTATACCCGCGGGCGCGTGCTTCTGGTGTCTGCGCAAAGCATTCGCGCAGCGCGGTCATGATGCCGGTGAATGTCGCGGGGGTGGAACGCGCGTTGTGCCCGATGGGCTGCTGGTCGACGGTGATGATGCGCTGCCAAGGCAGTGGTCCATCGCTCGTCGCGTCGGAACTGGGCGGTGCGGCACAGGTGCCGAACATGAGTCGGCCCCAAGCGGGGTCGCTGGGCTGTTTGGCGAGCGTCGCACGCACGTACGGTTCGAGCGCGTCGAAAAGCAGTGACGATTTTCCCGCGCCGGAAACTCCGCACACAGCGATCAGGGCGCCTACCGGGTAGGCGATGGGGTCGCCTTTGAGATTGTGCACGCGGGCGCCGAGATGCCACACGGCGGGGTGCTCTGGCGCGATCGGTTTGCGGTGCGCGGAGAGATCGATCGGTTTGCGCAGAAAGTGGCCCGTGGGGGTGTTCGCGGCGGTGAGACCGCGATAATCGCCTTGATAGACCACTTCTCCGCCGTGTGCTCCGGCACCCGGACCGATTTCGATCAGGTGGTCGGCAGCGTGCATCGTCGTTGCGTCGTGTTCGACGACGACAACGGTATTGCCCGCGTCGCGTAACTGCTCGAGCGCGGTGAGCACTTTCCGGATGTCCCGCGGATGGAGTCCGCTCGTGGGTTCGTCGAGGACGAAGAGCACGCCCGAAAGCGCGTTACTCAGTTGGGTGGCGAGTCGCACCCGCTGCCGTTCGCCCCCGGAAAGGGTGGGGGTGCGTCGGGCCAAAGTCAGGTAGCCCAACCCCAACGCAACCATCTGTCGGAGGCGCACCTCGATCAACTGAAGGATCGGTTGCGCAACCGGATGGGTGTGGTAGTGCGCTGACCATTCGCGAACGGCAGAATGCAACGCTTCGAGAGGCAGCGCTTCGAGTTCCGGTAAGGTTGCGCCCTCGAATCGGACCGCGCGAGCGGCGGGGTTGAGACGGGTACCAAGACAATCGGGGCACAGGTGGGTGTGGTCCGCTGGTGGGGGGTCGGCTGGTGCCGTTTGGGGTGGCTGGGCGCGCTCGATCATGCCTAGGCCATGACACGTGGGGCAGGCACCGGCGGGGTGATTGAACGACAAATGGTGTGGCTCGAGTTCGTTTGCTGTGAAACCGCACCGCGGACAGGTGGGGTGGGTATCGAAGCGTAGCGTTGCGCTCTGGTCGAGGTCACAAACCAGCGCGGTTCCGGAACCGAGCGTCAAAGCGTGTTCCAGGCTGTCAGTGAGCCGCGCGCTCTGCTCGGGGCGAACTTTCAGACGGTCGATCACCACCGCCGCGTTTTCGGGGATGGGGCCGAAGCACGATTCGAGCTCGACCGTTTGCTGGTCATGCCAGAGACGGGCGTAACCAGCAGCGCGCAATGCCTCAAAGGTGGTGAGGTGGTTGGGAAGCGCGCGTTTCGGAACCAGCAGCGCAATCCGCGCTCCTTCCCAGCGGTTCAGTACGGTATCCCGGATTTCGGCCAGCGAATGACGGGCCAGGGGTTCGTCGGGATGGTGGGGGCAGTGCGGCGTTCCCAGCCGCGCGAACAGCAAACGCAACGCGTCAAGCACCTCGCTCATCGTGCCGACCGTCGAACGGGGGGAAGCGTTGAGGGTCTGTTGCGTCAGGGCGATCGCTGGGCGTAATCCGCTGATCCAGTCGACGTCGGGCCGTGGCAGTTGGTCGAGCCACTGTCTGGCGGAAAGCGAAAGGGCATCGAGGTAACGCCGCTGCCCCTCGGCAAAGAGGGTATCGAACGCCAGGGATGATTTCCCGGAACCGGATACGCCGGTGATCACCGTTATCTGGTTGTCGGGAATCGTGAGGGAGATATTTTTGAGGTTGTGGGTGCGAGCACCGCGAATGGTGATCATGGAACGTGACTTTGCTGGTGGGTCGTGCAGGATTCGAACCTGCGACCAACGGATTAAAAGTCCGCTGCTCTACCAGCTGAGCTAACGACCCACTCTGGTTTGCCCGGCGTTGCACCGTGCGAAGAGCCGCTATGGTACGGATTTTTGTTTCGCGTGTCAACCCATTCCTGAAAGAGAGGCGCTGTGGAACAATAACACGTAACGAAAAGTTGAGGTATTCGCGATGCTCGATCGTGAGGGTTATCGCCCAAACGTGTGCATCGTCTTGGTCAATGCGCGTAATCAGGTTTTTTGGGGAAAACGGATCCGTGAGCATTCGTGGCAGTTTCCACAAGGGGGGATCAAGCAGGGGGAGACCCCTGTGGAAGCGATGTACCGCGAGCTCCATGAAGAGATCGGTCTCAGACCCGAACATGTGGAGATTCTCGGCCATACGCGCGATTGGCTCAAGTACGATGTGCCCCGCCGTTGGATCAAGCGCCAATGGCGAGACAGCTACCGTGGGCAGAAACAGTTGTGGTTTCTCCTGCGCTTCGTCGGACGGGATTTCCAGGTCAGCTTGCGCGCCACGCACCACCCCGAGTTCGACGCGTGGCGCTGGGCTTATTACTGGGTTCCATTGGGTGGGGTGATCGCGTTCAAACGCCCCGTTTACCAGCAGGCGTTGGTCGAGTTGGCCCGTTTCCTGCCCGTACCGCCCCCGCCGCAGCGTTCGGACTATGCCCAACTGTGGCGCAAGCAAGCGGGGGAGCGAGGGGCGCAACAGGAGGCGTTGCTGCCCATCTCTCAAGAGCCGGTTTATTGTTGATCACGTTTCGTCGATGATCTCCCACGTGTGCTCGATCTGCGCGGTCTTGCCGAGCATGATCGACGCGGAGCAATATTTTTCCGCGGAGAGTTCAACGGCACGCTTGACTTTGTTGGGGTCGAGGTTACGCCCCTTCACCAGGTAGTGGAATCGGATTCGGGTAAAGACTTTGGGGTCCTTCTCTGCGCGCTCCGCGGAGAGCGTGACCGTGCAGCCGGTCACCGGTTGCCGTCCTTTTTCCAGAATGGCGACGACGTCGAATGCCGTGCATCCCCCGGCACCAGCAAGCAGCAGCTCCATGGGCCGCGGGGCCAAGTTGCGCCCACCAGCCTCTGGCGCCCCGTCCATCACGACCGTGTGTCCCGAGCCGGTCTCTGCGAGAAACGTCTTTGCCGTTACCCAACGAACCGTACATTCCATGCTTTTCTCCTCTTTGATCCATGTTGCCGATTGTAACCAACGTGCTACCCGTCGCGTCTGCGATCGGGAATAAGCGATAGCTAATGATCAATAAAAATTATTATTGTGCAATGCACAAAAAAAGCTTGCATTCTGGCCCGCGGTTCAGTATAGTAACGCCTGAGCGCAACGGAAACGGTTTTTCCGGTGTGCATGGGTGTCTCCTCCACCTCCTCCTTTGGTGTGGATTGTGCGCCGCCACATTCAAGTGGCGGCGTTTTTTTTGCATAAAACGGGTGTGGGGCGCAATGTCGCGCACGGTGATCCATGCGCGTGGTCGAAAAAACCCGCTTACCCAGTGGGCAAGCGGGTCGAACGGGGGGGAGAAGTCCCTAGGAAGGGTGAAAAAGCTTACCGGTGCTTCGGTTTGCGGTGTTCGCCCCGTTTCGGCATGAACTCCTGGTCGAAAATGCGTTTTTGCGCATCTGTGAGCTGATCGTAGAACGATTCGACGATCTGGCGCTCTTTGCGCGCATCTTCGATCATCTCTTGGAGCATCGTTTCGCGCAGTTTCAAGCGCTCCAGTACCTTATCTGTCTCCTGGAACGCATCTTGTTTCGCACGATGCGCTTCGAACCGTTTTTCGTGCAGCGCTTGCCATTCTTTGCGAAACGCTTGCCAAGCCGGTTTCTGCGCCTCGGTGAGTTGCAGGAGAACCTCCAGGCGGTCGAGTTTTGCCGCTTGCCGTTCCGCCATCCGCTCTTTCCACGCTTCGGGGTCGGCAGGCATGCGCGGCCCCATCTCTTTGGGCGCCATCATGCCGGGACCATGAGGCATTTCGTCCATCGGGGAACGTGCCCAGCTGGTCATTGCGGTGGCGACAAGGCCAGAAACCAGAAGGGATGTCAGAGTCGTACGTGCGATTTGCTTGCGTGCCATTTTGCGTTCTCCTGAAAAAGGTTATGGGGTTCGATCGGTCGGGTCAGTCCCGACGGTTGTCATTAGACCATTGGGCGGCAACAGAACGATTGCGCCGTTACGTCAAAACGTAACAAAACGTAACAGCGGCGATGCGTCGCGGAATTCTTTGTACACTTCGGGAAGTTCACGGACGAAAAGGAGCACGGATGGGGTTGCCCTCGGTCTTGGTCGTGGATGACGACCCGGAGTTGCGAACGCTTCTCGTTGCCGATCTCAATCGGCGCGGTTTCGCAGCGCATGCGGTGCGAGACGGTGCAGCGCTCGACGGGGTGTTGGCGCAAGGGCTGCCCGATATCCTCGTGCTCGACTGGATGTTACCCGAAGAGGACGGCCCGACCATTTTGCGACGGCTCCGTGCCAATCCCGCCACTGCCCACTTGCCGGTTTTGATGCTGACGGCGCGCGCCGACGATTTCGATCGGATTGCCGGCTTGGAGATGGGGGCCGATGACTATTTGACCAAACCGTTTCTTCCGCGGGAACTGGAAGCGCGGTTACGAGCGATTCTGCGCCGTACCCGTGGGCTGGGTGGGGGAGCAGCTGCAACGCCGCACGGGTTGGCGCCAACTGCTTGGCGGATTGGGCCGTGGCGTTTCGATGTGGCGCGTCGCTGTCTGGTTGCCGTAGATGGGACGATCCAGCCGCTCACCGGGAGTGATTTCGCGTTGCTCTCTTTGTTCGTGCACCATCCGGGTGAGGTGCTCCATCGCGACTACCTCATGCGCGCAACCCGGGGGCGTGAATCGGACGTTTTCGATCGTGCGATCGACGTTGCGGTGAGTCGGTTGCGGGCGAAGCTCGGGCACGATCGTGACGGGATGCCCCTTTTGCGCGCCGTTCGCGGACAAGGGTACGTGTTGAGCGCATCCGTAGCGGCGGAGGATTCGTGAGCAACGACTGGCAGCAGGCGTGGCGACGACTGCAGATCCGTTTGGTCGCGACGTTGACCCTCCTCATCGTGGTCTTGGTCGCTACCTCGTGGGGATTTTGGGTGACGATGATCGCCCAAGAACGGCAGGCCCACGTTGCCGAGCAGGTCAAAAACGCATTGACCCAAGCGGCCGAGTTGCTGGCAAACGGTGGATGGCTGTACGAAGGGGCGACGCCGTTCCCGCCCTTGCTCGTCTGGCAAGGGCTGCCCCCGCCGGGAAGCCAGGTGCAGCCGCTTCGCGATCCGTGGCCGGAGACGTTACCGGGAATCGGTGCACCTGTCGCGTGGGTGAGCGCTGAGCAGGAGGGGGTGACCGTACTGCTTTCGGACGGTCGCCCCCTTTCGGCGACGCTCTTGCTGCCCCCGCCGCCGTCCCGAGAAGGGATGGGCTGGGCGCTTTTGGCCTTGCTGGTCGTTGCAGCCGGAAGTGGTGCATTGGCCTATTGGGGTTTGCGTCAGGTCATGCAGCCGCTACTGTCCGCAATTTCGGTGGTGGCGCAGGGAACTGTGGCAGCCAACGACGATGCTGCCGCGCACGGTGGCGTTCCCAGGCACCGCGGGGCAACCGCCGCCACCATCGCCTGGTTGGAAGCACAGATCGAACGCCTGGTACGCGAACGCACCTTGCTGATCTCTGGTATCGCACACGATTTGCGAACACCGCTTGCGCGGTTGCGCTTGCGCGCGGAATTGTTGCCTGAAGACGAGGTTCGGCAGGGAATCGTGCGCGACCTCGACGAGCTGACCTACCTTGCCGATCAAGCGAACGCCTACCTCCATTCGCTCGCACCGCCGCTTGCGGTGGAATGTCACGATCTGGTGCAGTGGCTGAAAACCCGCTATGGTGATTGGCCAGCGGTGACGCTTGTGGTACCACCATCCGCCCCGCTTGCCACTGACTTCGGTTTGTTGGCGCGCCTCATGGACAATCTGGTCGAAAATGGCCTTGCCCATGCGCAGCGGGTGTGGATTTCACTCGCTCCGGAATCCAACGAGTGGGTCGTGCAGGTCGACGATGATGGCCCCGGTATCCCGGAAGCCGAGCGCGAGCGGGTCTTTGCTCCGTTCGTCCGCCTTGACGCAGCGCGTAGCCGGGAAGCGGGGCGGGGTGTCGGGTTGGGGCTGGCGATCGTGCGCAATTTGGCCGAACGGTTAGGTGACGGGTTGGTGTTGTCGGAATCGCCTTATGGCGGTTTGCAGGTGCGTATTCGTTTGCGACAGTTGCGCGTACCGAACGATCCGGCATCGCTATCTCAGAGCGGAGGAAGCAGAGCGTGAGCAACAGAACGTGGCTGTTATGGTCGGTAGGTGCCGGTTTGCTGGGGGGGCTCGTTGCCCTCTTCGTTCGTCACCCTTTTCCCATCGATGAAACCCGCTACCTGGCCGTTGCCTGGGAGATGCACTGGCGTGATGTGTGGCTCATGCCTCTTCTCGAAGGGGAACCGTACGTGCAAAAGCCACCGCTTCTCTTCTGGTTGATCCGTCTGGGGTGGCTCGTTTTCGACGTCAATGCATGGTGGCCACGTTTGCTCATTGTGTTTTTTGCATTGGGGGTGCTGTGGGCGGTGGCGGCGCTGATGCGCCGTTTGACGGTGCGCTCGTCCGAAAAGCTTGAGCAGGGTGTGCCCAAAGTGCCTGCCGTGCCCTGGGGGGAACCGTTGCGTACCGCTCCTGCGCCGTGGTTGGCTGCTGCGGCACTGAGTGGTTTCATCGCGTGGCCGGCGTGGAGCAGTGCGCTCTATTTCGACGTGCCGCTGACCTTTTTTGTCGTGCTGGGCGCGTTGATGTTGCTGCGGCTGGCGGAAACGGGGCGTGGAGGGGGTTGGCTGGCGCTCGCGGCCGGATTAGGCGCACTGATGAAAGGGCCGCTCGTTGCCGTTCCCTTCGTCGGCCTCGTTCTGGGGCTGCCTTGGTGGGCCAGTCATTTGCCCTGGCGCGACCGGTGGCGCACCGTGGCGCGCGCCGTAGGGTGGGGTATGGTGGGCGCATTGTTGCCCCTGGCGTGGCTTGCGGCGGTCTACTGGCGCAATGGGGCAGAGACGTTTTGGGCGGTATTGGAAGCGCAAGGGATCGGACGGCTGGGCGCGGGTGCGGACCACGCAGCGCCGTGGTGGTGGTATCTGCCGGTGATCATCGCGATGGTCTGGCCTTTGGGATGGCGTGGCGTTCTTTGGAAGGGTGCCACGAGGGCATCGCGTCAGTGGGGGCTGCGGTTCGTGGTGGCGGCGCTGGCGCCCGGTGTGGTGCTGCTTAGTTTGATCGCGGGTAAGCGCGCGCAATATGTGCTGCCCTTTTTGCCGTTTCTTGCGGTAGCGTTCGCCTTTGCTGCGCATGCGGTCCAGCATGAAACGAACGAACGGGAAAAACGCGACGCTGCCTTCGCGGCTATTCGCCATTTCGTTTTGGTCTTGCCACTTGCCGCTGCCGCGCTCGTTTTGATGGTTGCTCCCTGGGTGCCCCGCTGGGAAGAGACGGTTGCGTGGCTGACCCCGCGTTGGGTCGTGGTCGGCGCGGGTCTGGGCGGGATCGCACTGAGTTACTTCTGGTGGTTGCGACGCAGCGAAACGAAAGCAAACGTTTCTGCTGCCGTAATCGCCGCGCTGATGGTGGCGTGGTGCGTGGTGGTTTGGCTGAGCGCCACCGCATCCTGGGCCAGTCAAGGGGCGTTCGATCCTCAGCCGATTGCGGCTCGGATTGCAGCGTGGCGTGACGCAGGACGTCCGGTGGTCTTCGTGGGCGGAAGACACCATGGCGCGTGGCATTTCGCCGCGCGGCTCAAGGAGCCGTTGCCACGCATTGGTACCGAGGAGGTGTCCGATTGGTTCGCTGCGCACCCCGATGGGGTGGCGCTTGTCGTGGTGGATCATAAACGGCTGCGCCACGGCGAATGCTTGCCATGGCGCAGCGATTGGGTCTGTTATCGAATGGCCCACCAGGCACCTAAGCCAGCTGCCAGCAGCAGCGGGAAAAGTCCCCAGCCGTAAGCGGCTGTGATCGCCTCATCGGGGGTGGCCAGTTTTTTGCCGGTGATCATCGCCTTGGGAAGCGATTCGCGATGCGCAATACTCCCAACCGCAACGCCTGCCAGATGGATCGCGATTACGGCAAGAAAGAGGTTGGCCACCGCTTCATGGAGTTCTTCGAGAAAATCCCCGTCGATTTCGTTGAACGTGAACCAACCCGTGAGCGGTGTGACGATTGCGAACGCCAGTAACGCGAGCACCGCATAACCGCCAGCCGGGTTGTGGCTGGTGTAGTGCGGGACATTCCCGTTGGACCAACCTGTGCTGAGCGCCTTCAAGTATGCGATCGCTTCGCTGGGCGGGCGGACGAACGCGCTAAACCGGGCAGGCGGGGAACCGATGAACCCCCAGACGATTCGGAAGAGGGCAATTCCCAACGCGGTGCCGCCAATAGCCGCGTGCCACAGACGGAAGGTTTCGCTCTCACCCGTTATCCAAGCCAATGCGACCGAGCCGGCCAACAGCCAGTGGCCTACGCGAACAGGTAGATCCCAAATCGGTACGGTCAATCGTTCTCGCGCCATTTTTCAACTCCTGGTAGTTTGATCGTTTCGTCGTCAAAAATTCCTCGATCCGCTTGTTGGTGACAAGCGCCGCAATTGGCTGGCGAGCGCACGTCGCTGCGCGACCAGATGGCGCGCGGGATTTTTCGGTGCTCTTTTTGAAAATAGCGTGTCTGGGTGAGTCTGGGCGGGTTACTGGGGGGCGAGCCTACTTTGCGCTCCGGTCCGGCCCAACGGACGAGGTACGCAGTGATGGCCTGCGCGGTATCGGCAGGAATTTCGGCGTTGTCGCCGTAGTGACGATCGAGCTGGGCCATTACCGCTTTCCATGCGTCAGCCGACAAGAGTTGTGGCGGGAACGGGATATGACAGCTGCTGCACTCCTGCTGGTATTGCGTTGGCGCTTGGGCGATCCAATTGCCCCGAATATCTGCTCTCGCTGCCGTGGTCGTCACGGTGGCTGCAAGGGCGAGGGGGATCCCAAAAAAACGAGTAGTACGGCTCATGGTTTATGCTCCCAAAAGAAACGCGAGAAAATCGGCCTTTTCTGCCGCGGTGCATTCACGGCCAACAACCTCTTTGCAGTTGCGGCGAAACCATTTGACTACCTTGCGCGGGTTCGTGAACCGTTCCGGGTTGGCGCGCGGGGCAAGCGGCGCGATCGGTTTGCCCGTGATGACGTGCTTGCCGGCTTGTGCGGGATTTTCGGTATGGCAAGAACTGCACGATGGCATGCGGTCGTTCTGAGCAAATCGTTTGCGAAAGAAAGCCGCGCCCCTCCCGGGATCCGGACGGAATTGCGGGTCTTGGCGTGTTGCCTCGGTTGCGAACGCGGTGAGAAAATCGCTCGGCGTCTGTGGCTCTTGGGCATGAGCTCCGAAGCCGTTCGCCAGAAGTGCGATCGTGACGACAACCTGTTTGAGTTTCATATGCTTCTCCCAGAAGACAGGTGCTCGAATTGTGGGGGGACAAACTGAATGCGGGCTGAACGCGTCGTTCAGGCATTGTTCACTCGTTGCGCGTACCTTCTCGACACGTGCGTAGAAAGAAAGGGGTAAACCATGCGCAGTCGTTATCTTTTGGGCGCAATCGCTGGGGCCGCGCTCACGGTTGGTGTGATCCAGGTAAACAGCGACGGGTTGGGAATCACGCTTGCGCATGCATCCAAAAAGGCCGAACGGGCACAAATGCTCGATGCGATCCAGCGCGGTGAGTTGGTGCCGTTCGAAACGATCCTGACCAAGGTGCGGGAAGCGCTCGACGGACATCTCGTCGAGGTGGAGCTTGAAGACAAAGATTGGTCCCCGTCTGGCTGGGTCTATGAGGTGAAATGGCTGACTACCGACGGGCAGCTCATCGAGCGCTACTACGACGCACAAAGTGGCGCATTGCTCCGTGAAAAGGAAAAACCTGTCAGGAAGGAGTGGATGCGCGGTGTACGGAGTGAATGAGCTGGGTGGCGAAGATGCGCGTTTTGGTGATCGAGGACGAAGCGGGGCTACGGGCCAGACTGGTCCAAGAGTTACAAAGGGTAGGCTTTGCCGCCGACGGTGCTGCGACCGCAAACGAGGCGGATCTTTGGGTGCGGGAAGGGATACACGACCTGATCGTGCTCGACTTGGGCTTACCCGGCCGCGATGGACTCACGCTTCTCAAGGGGTGGCGCGCTGCGGGGGTGACGCTGCCAGTGCTGATTCTGACCGCGCGTGATGCCTGGTACGAAAAAGTGGATGGGATCGAAGCTGGTGCCGATGATTACCTTACCAAACCGTATCATCCCGCTGAACTGGTGGCGCGGGTGCGCGCCTTGTTGCGGCGCGCCACCGGCGAGGCCAGAGGGGTGATTCGGTGTGGCGATCTGGCGATCGATCTCATCGCCGGCCAAGTGACCCGAAACGGAACACCGATCGGCTTGACTGCGAAAGAGTGGTCGCTCCTTGAAGGGTTGGTGACTCGTGCTGGGCGTATCGTCAGCAAGGATTTTCTCCGGGAACGGCTTTACAGCGACGGCGAGGATCCCGAATCGAACACCGTCGAGGTCTTTGTCGCGCGGTTGCGACGAAAATTACCCGAACTGCCAATCGTCACCGAACGGGGAATGGGTTACCGGGTCACCTTGCCCAAGGGTGATCCGGAAAAGGGAGTGTGACCAACGTGACCATGTTGCGGTCGTTGCGCTGGCAGTGGTTTGTGGTGGCGATGGTCGTCACTGGGGTGACGATCGCCATGCTGGCCGAGTGGCTCCAGTATGAATTCCATGACCATTTGGAGGAACAGCAAGTCGCCGAATTGACCTTCCAGCTCGATGCCGTTACAGCCAATTTGCCCGAATTGGCGAAAAGCGCCCCGCTTGACCTTCCGGAACGGGTTGCCGAACGACTTGCCGACCCACGCTGGCGTCGCCCCTATTCGGGATGGTATTGGCAAGTCGAGCGGCTGGATCGAACGGACGCCGTGTGGTCGTCGCGGTCGCTGTGGGATTTCCGTCTGGCGTTTCCTGAGCGGGCTGACTGGGGGAAAGGGTCCCCGGTACTGTTGCGGGATCTCGCTGGCCCAGATGGACAAAGGCTTTTGGCACTGGTTCGTGTGGTTCGCTGGGAGGAGGAAGCGGGCCAGTTGTGGCGGGTGACCGTTGCTCGGGATCAGGCGCAGCTTCAAGCGATCGACGAGGAGTTTCGACAAGAGTTGTGGACGATTCTGGCTGGTGTCGTGGTGGTCTTGCTTGCCGGTGGCTTGGTGCAATGGGGGTTAGGGGTGCGACCATTGCGGCGGCTCGAACGCGCGCTCACTGCAGTAGAACGGGGCGAAGCGCACTTCGTTGCGGGGTCGTACCCCACGGAGCTCGCGTCCGTGGTCGCGACGTTCAACGCGTTGCTTCGAACCTTACGCGAGCAGAGTGAGACCGGGCGTCGCCAGACTGGGCAGTTGGCGCACGCGTTGAAGACGCCGTTGGCGGCGATCTTGCAGATTGCTCGGCAAGAGGCAAAACAGCCGTGGGCAGACGAAATCGTGGCGCAGGCAGAGTTGGCGCACGCCCACGTCCGCCATTATCTCGCGCTTGCCCGGGCGGAAGCGAGCCGCGGCGCATTGGGCAAGCGGTGCGATCTGGCCGAAGTACTCGAACGGATCGTAGCGGCGATGACGACGATTTTTGCGGAAAAAGCGCTGCAGTGGTCTTGCGATTGGCCTGCCCATTGCCAGGTAGTGGGCGATGCGCGTGACGTGACAGAGCTACTGGGAAATCTCTTGGAGAACGCGGCACGGCACGCCCGAGCCCGAGTCGGGGTTCGCGTCGTTCCAGAGGTCGTGCAGGGGCATTCGGGCTGGCGGATTGAGATCGAAGACGACGGCCCAGGCTTCGAGGGTGCGCACGAATCGTCAGGGTCGATGGGAGCCTGCGCGTCGGTGGAAGCAGCGAACGCGTCTGACGCGTCGTTGTTGCCGCAAGCCGGTCTGGGTTTGCACGTTGCGCAAACCATCGTCCGCGCCTTGGGAGGGTCGATCGCGTGGCTCGGCAGTGAGCGCTATGGGGGCGCACGGGTTTCGCTCTTCCTTCCCAGTCGATTCGTCGCCGAAAGCCATTGACAGCACAGCACCTTTTCCGTTATGATCTCGCTCTTTCTAGAAGAGGCTGCGCCCGCGGCCAAACAAGAGACAGTCAGAGGATGCACATGAAAACCTTTTCCGCCAAACCGCATGAAGTGAAGCGCGACTGGTACGTCGTGGATGCGTCCGGCAAGGTTTTGGGGCGTTTGGCCTCGGAAATCGCACGGCGCCTTCGCGGCAAGCACAAGTCGATCTATACCCCGCACGTCGATACCGGTGACTATATCGTCGTGGTGAACGTCGATAAGATCCGCGTCACGGGGAACAAGGCGAAAGACAAGAAGTACTATCGCCATTCGGGCTACCCCGGTGGGCTGTACGAAACCACGTTCGAAAAGCTTCAGGCCAAGCATCCGGAGCGGGTGCTGGAAAAAGCGGTCAAAGGGATGTTGCCAAAAGGGCCGCTTGGGTACCGGATGATCAAAAAGTTGAAGTGCTACGCAGGGCCGGAGCATCCGCACGCTGCGCAGCAACCGAAACCGCTCGATATCTGAGGAGCGCATGATGGCGGTCAATCAAAATTACGGAACCGGGCGTCGCAAAGAAGCAGTGGCGCGCGTCTTTTTGAAGCCGGGTAAAGGCAACATCGTCGTGAACGGTAAGCCGGTCGATAGCTACTTCTCGCGGGAAACCGCGCGCATGATCGTGCGTCAGCCGCTCGAGCTCTTGGGCGTTACCGAGCAGTTCGATTTCACCATCACCGTGAAAGGTGGCGGTGAGTCGGGGCAAGCCGGTGCGGTGCGTCATGGGATCACCCGCGCGTTGATCGACTACAATCCGGAGTGGAAAGCGCAATTGCGCGCAGCCGGGTTCGTGACCCGCGACGCTCGTGAGGTCGAACGCAAGAAAGTGGGTCTCAAGAAAGCCCGCCGCGCCGAGCAGTACTCGAAGCGGTAAGCAAAAGATCTTTTCCAGACGAAAAAGCCACCTTGCGGTGGCTTTTTTGTTATCCTGTCACCAGACAATCAAGCAAGGAGTGACGATGATTCGCGTCGGTATCGTGGGGGGAACCGGTTACACGGGAGTCGAACTGCTGCGGCTGCTGGTCGGCCATCCGAACGTCGCGCTGCATGCGATCACATCGCGCGGCGAAGCGGGAACCCCGGTGGCGCAGCTCTTTCCGTCGCTGCGCGGACGGGTCGATCTGGCGTTTTCCCACCCGGACGAAGCACCGCTCGATGCCTGTGACGTCGTGTTTTTTGCGACCCCGAACGGAATCGCGATGCACGAGGCGCCAAAGCTCCTCGCGAAAGGGGTTCGGGTGATCGATCTCGCTGCGGACTTTCGCTTACGTGACGTCGCGGTTTGGGAACGCTGGTACGGGATGCGGCACGCTTCACCTGAATGGGTGGCGAAAGCGGTCTATGGGCTACCCGAGCTCTTCCGTGACGAAATTCGTACCGCACAGCTCGTGGCCAATCCTGGCTGTTATCCCACTGCGGTGCAGCTTGGCCTTGCCCCGCTCGTCAAAGCGCAGGTGGTGCGCTGCGAAGGGTTGATCGCCGATTGCAAATCGGGCGTTTCGGGCGCCGGACGTAAAGCGGAGGTGCATACCCTTTTTGCGGAAGCCAGTGACAATTTCAAAGCCTACGGTGTTGCCGGGCATCGCCACCAACCCGAAATCGTCCAGGGGTTGGCCCGTCTTGCGGGGGCAGACGTCGCGCTCACGTTCGTGCCCCATCTCACCCCGATGATTCGCGGCATCCATGCCACCCTCTACGCGGAACTCACAACGGAAGTCGACCTCCAGGTGCTGTACGAAACGTTCTATCGCGAAGAGCCGTTCGTCGACGTTCTGCCCAGTGGGTCGCATCCCGAAACCCGTTCCGTACGCGCGGCGAACCTCTGCCGCATCGCGGTCCATCGCCCCGGTAACGGTCGTCGCGTGGTGGTTCTCTCAGTGATCGACAATTTGATGAAAGGGGCCGCGGGGCAAGCGGTACAGAACATGAACCTGATGTTCGGTTTGCCGGAGACGACGGGGCTTATGCAGGTGCCGGTCAGCCCGTAAGGGGGTTGCAATTTTCCGACTAAAACGCTAAGTTATTGCTATCGGTACGAACAAGGAGTGACCCAATGAGCGAAGCAGTCGTCGACGATGTTCTGGTATTTACGGATGCCGCTGCCGCAAAAGTGCGCGAGCTGATCGAAGAGGAAGGTAACCCCAATCTGAAGTTACGCGTATTCATCACCGGTGGCGGGTGTTCCGGTTTTCAGTATGGATTCACCTTCGACGAGGAAGTGGCGGACGACGATACGGTGGTCGAAAAAGGCGGCGTGACGTTGCTGATCGACTCGATGAGCTACCAATATCTGGTGGGTGCCGAAATCGACTACGTCGAAGACATCAACGGTGCGCAATTCGTGATTCGCAACCCCAACGCGGTGACGACCTGCGGCTGTGGGTCGTCGTTTTCTGTCTGAATCGCGAGACCGCCGAACAGTGAACCGCCCCAAAGGGGCGGTTTTTTTGTGGTACGATGTGACGTTGACGTTAACGTAACAAAGGAGGAGCCGATGTTGATTTCGGATCGCGTTTTCGTGATCACCGGTGCCGCGTCGGGGTTGGGCGCAGCGACGGCCCAAGCCGCGGTGGCGCAGGGCGCCAAAGTGGTGTTGCTCGATCGCGATGCGAAAAAAGGGGCGGCGGTTGCCGGGCAACTGGGTGCCGCTGCGCGCTTTTGCCCGTGTGACGTCACCGACGAAACCTCGGTGCGGGAGGCGCTCGAGGCGGGCGTGGCAGCGTTTGGACGCATCGATGTCTTGGTGAACTGCGCCGGGGTTGCACCGGCGGAAAAATTGGTGGGTCGCGAAGGACCACACGCGCTCGTTTCTTTCGAACGCACGATTGCGATCAACCTGACCGGTACCTTCAACACGATGCGGCTTGCGGCAGCGCGGATGATCGGCAACGAGCCCAACGAACACGGCGAGCGCGGGGTGATCGTCAATACGGCGTCGATCGCAGCGTTCGAAGGGCAGATCGGTCAAATTGCGTATGCCGCGTCGAAAGGAGGGATCGTTGCGATGACATTGCCGGCAGCGCGGGAGTTGGCGCGGCACGGGGTGCGGGTGATGACCATTGCGCCCGGGATCATGGAGACCCCAATGCTCCTGGGGATGCCGCAAGAGGTGCAGCAGTCGCTGCACGCGATGGTCCCTTTCCCGCAGCGCATGGGCAAACCGGCCGAATATGCCGCGCTGGTGTTGCACATCGTGAGCAATCCGTATCTCAACGGTGAGACCATTCGCCTCGACGGCGCAATCCGGATGAGCGCGAAGTAAGGTGTGACCGGGGCGCGCCGATCCTACCGGCTGCGGAGTGCCCGGTGCAGGTGCCCGCAGCAAGGACGGGTCATCGGGTACAATCGCCACTTACGCCCGCGCGTGTGGCGCAATCCCGTCCGTTCATGAACGAAACCGCTAAAACCCAAGAGACCTGTTACCACTGTGGTTTGCCGATTCCCCCGGAAAGTCATTACTGGGTGACGATCGACGGCACGCCCCGGCGGATGTGCTGCGCCGGGTGTGAAGCCGTTGCCAACGCGATCGTTGCGGCGGGATTGACCAACTACTATCGCCATCGGGACGCGATGCCGGAGCCGGTGCGCGAAGCGTTGCCGGATGTCCTGAAAACCTTGGAGACGTTCGACGCGCCGGAGCTGGTCGAACAGCTTTCCCGTCCCGCTTCCCCTCATGAGCGCGAAGTTTCACTGATTCTCGAAGGGATTACCTGCGCCGCGTGTGTCTGGCTCAACGAACAGCATCTGCGGCGCCAAAAAGGGGTGACGCACGTCGAGATCAACTACGCAACCCGACGCGCGCTCGTGCGCTGGAACCCGGATGAGACGTCGCTTTCGCGGATTCTGCAGGCGGTTGCAGAGATCGGTTACCGCGCCTATCCGTTCGATCCGCAAACGAGCGAAGCGGTAGCCCAGCGCGAGCGACGTGCGATGCTTTGGCGGGTTTTCGTGGCGGGCTTCGCGTCGATGCAGGTGATGATGTATCTGGTGCCCACCTACCTCGCAGGCGACGGCGAGATGGATCCCAGCTACCGTCAGCTCTTTTATTGGGCTTCGTTCCTGCTGACCCTTCCCGTAATGTTCTACTCGTGCGGCCCCTTTTATCGCAACGCGTGGCGTGATCTCAAGCAGCGTCGCATCGGAATGGACGTACCGGTCGCGCTCGGGCTGCTGATCGCGTTCGGCGCCAGTGTTTTCGGGATGCTCACGGGCTATGCCGACGTCTATTTCGATTCGGTGAGCATGTTCGCCTTTTTCTTGCTAACGGGCCGCTATTTCGAAATGGCGGCGCGCCAGCGTGCGGTCCGCGGGCTCGATGAACTGGCGCGCGCGCTGCCTGCGGTGGCCGAGCGGTGGAATGCTGACACGCAAACGTTCGAGGTCGTGCCGGCGGTCCGCCTCACCGCTGGGGATCGTATCCGCGTCAAACCGGGCGAAGTCTTTCCCGCGGATGGCGTGATGGTCGAAGGAGAAAGTGACGCCATCGAGGCGATTCTGACCGGGGAGAGCCGTCCCGTGCCGAAACGGGTCGGGGACGAAGTAATCGGCGGCAGCGTCAATGGCAGCGGCGTGGTCGTGGTCGAAGTGACCCATGTCGGCGAAGCGTCCCGTCTGGCGAGTATTCGTCGGTTGGTCGAACGGGCGCAAAGCGAACGCCCCCGCATCGCGTCCGAAGCCGATCGACTTGCGGGACGTTTCGTGGGTACCGTGTTGGCGTTGGCCGTGGCCACTGCGCTCTTTTGGGCCTGGTGGGCGCCAGAAAAGATCGTACCCACGGTGGTTGCCGTGTTGATCGTGGCATGTCCCTGCGCGTTGGCGTTGGCGACACCGGCTGCAGTCACCGCTGCAACCGATGCGCTGTTGCGGCGCGGCGTTTTGGTCACGCGTGGTCATGTTTTGGAGACCGCAGCGCGTATGACCGACTGCATCTTCGACAAAACGGGGACGCTCACCGAAGGAGAGCCCGCGCTACGATCGGTGCGGTTGTTGGATCCTGCCCGCTGCGATGAAACGCAGGCACTTGCGTTGGCGGTCGCACTCGAAGCGGGAAGCAACCACCCGATCGCGCGTGCGTTGCGGCGCGCAGTTCCGGCTGACGTGGAAACAGAGCAACGGCACGCTGTGGTCGCGTTGCGGCACGAAACTGGCGGTGGGCTCTCCGCGTCGATCGGCGGGCGGCAGGTTGCGCTGGGTCGGCCGGCATGGGTCGAAGCGACGTTGGGGATCGCCCCGTTGTCGTCTTACGCTCAGGAATGGGCGGATGGGCAGACGTCAGAGACCGTCGTCGCGCTTGCCGACGAAGCCGGTTGGCTCGCCCTCTTTTTCCTCGAAGACCGGTTGCGACCGGAGGCGCCTCAGGTGATCGCCCGGTTTTTCCAGGCCGGGGTGACGCCCCACCTCTATTCGGGGGACCGGGCGCCAGCGGTCGCGGCGGTCGCGCAAGCGGTCGGAATTGCCGATGCCGAGGGGGATCTTTTGCCGGAAACCAAACACGAACGCCTGCTTGCGCTGCGTGCGCAGGGGGCGGTCGTCGGGATGGTCGGGGATGGTGTCAATGACGCCCCTGTGCTTGCCGCAGCCGATGTCGGTATCGCGATGGGAAGCGGCGCCGATCTGACCCGCCATCATGCCGACGTGATCCTGGTGCGGGATTCGCTTTGGGGTGTGTGGCTGCTTTATCGGCAGGCGAAACGAACGCTTGCGATCATTCGGCAAAATTTGCGCTGGTCGTTTGGATACAATCTCGTGGCGATACCGCTGGCAATGGCGGGCTGGGTGACCCCGTGGCTTGCGGGAATCGGCATGGCGGTCAGTTCGTTGCTCGTCGTGCTCAATGCACTGCGCCTACAGCGGCTTCCGGTCGATCCGGAACAAGGGGTGTGAGGTGGAACTCGAAATCTTGTACCTGTTGATCCCGCTTTCGCTGGTTTTGGTGGTGGTGATCGGGGTGGTCTTCTGGTGGGCGGTAAAACGTGGCCAGTTCGACGACCTCGAGGGGCCGGCCTACCAAATCCTTTTCGACGAGGAGCCCACCAAACCGGAAAGCCGTCCAGACGCAGCGGCGCGCGACGCGAAAAAATGAACCTCTGTTGACCTGCGTCAAAGAACCGCAAAGGCGTTACGGATATAATGTTTCTGCGGTTCGCGCAACGTGGCGGCCGTTGGGTTTCTTGTCTCTCTGTTGGGGTTGGGGGTGCGAACGATTCGCACCCTTTTTTTTATCTGGAGTTTCAAATTCCCTGAAGGCAACACCCGAATCGCTTTGCTACAATCAGAACGCTTTGTTGATTTAGGTCAAAACTTCTTTTTGCAATCGGTGTATCCTAATGGGTGGCGGCATTGACGCCGGTGTTTTGGGTATCTCTGGATAGGAGAGGTCTTATGGAAGCGCAAACGACTTATAACTACAAAGTCGTGCGCCAGTTCGCCATCATGGCGGTGATCTGGGGCATCGTGGGGATGGCTGTGGGGGTGCTCATTGCCTCCCAGCTCGTTTGGCCGCAGCTCAACTTTACTGAGCTCGGTGAGTGGTTCCACTTCGGTCGCTTGCGGCCGTTGCACACCAACGCCGTGATCTTCGCTTTCGGCGGGTGTGCGCTCTTTGCTACGTCCTACTACGTGGTGCAGCGTACCTGCCATACGTCGCTTTTCGCGCCCGCGTTGGCCACCTTTACCTTCTGGGGCTGGCAAGTGGTCATTCTGCTTGCGGCGATTACTTTGCCGCTCGGGATCACCACAGGTAAGGAGTACGCCGAACTCGAATGGCCAATCGACATTCTAATCACGTTGATTTGGGTCGCGTACGCGATCGTCTTCTTTGGAACCATTGCGAAGCGCAAGACCAGCCACATCTATGTCGCGAACTGGTTCTACGGCGCGTTCATCATCGCGGTCGCGTTGCTCCACATCGTCAATAGCGGCGAAATGCCAGTGTCGCTGTGGAAATCCTATTCGTTCTATGCGGGTGCGCAGGACGCGATGGTGCAATGGTGGTACGGCCACAACGCCGTGGGCTTCTACCTCACCGCGGCGTTCCTTGGGATGATGTACTACTTCGTCCCGAAACAGGCGGGTCGTCCGGTCTATTCGTACCGCCTTTCGGTGGTGCACTTCTGGGCGCTCATCTTCACCTACATGTGGGCCGGTCCGCACCACCTTCACTACACCGCGTTGCCGGATTGGACTCAGTCGCTGGGGATGCTCTTCTCGTTGATTCTCCTGGCACCGTCCTGGGGCGGGATGATCAACGGGATCATGACGCTTTCGGGTGTCTGGTACAAATTGCGTGACGACCCGATCCTCAAGTTCTTGATCGTCTCGCTCTCGTTCTACGGGATGAGCACGTTCGAAGGGCCGATGATGTCGGTGAAGACGGTGAACGCGCTCTCGCACTACACCGACTGGACCGTTGGCCACGTCCACTCCGGCGCGCTCGGCTGGGTGGGAATGGTCTCGATCGGCTCGCTCTACTACCTGATCCCGCGGCTCTACGGCAAGACCGAAATGTGGTCGAAAGAGCTCGTCACGCTCCACTTCTGGATCGCGACGATCGGGATCGTGCTCTACATCGCGTCGATGTGGATCTCCGGCGTGATGCAGGGGTTGATGTGGCGCGCGACCAACGCCGACGGTACGCTCACGTACGCGTTCATCGAATCGGTGAAAGCCTCTTATCCGTTCTGGGCGATTCGTGCGTTGGGTGGTCTTCTCTATGTCACTGGCATGGTGATCATGCTCTACAACGTGGTGAAGACGATTGCCGGTGCCCAGCCGGTGGAAGAGCGCATCCTGCCGGCCCCTGCTGCAGCGCACTGATCGGTTGAGGAGAAAAAAATGGCTCATTCGAAACACGACATCATCGAGCGCAGTCTGCCGCTTCTGATCATCTTCACGTTGATCGCGGTGAGTATCGGCGGGTTGGTCGAGATCGTGCCGCTCTTCTTCCAGCACTCGACCACCAAGCCGATCGACCGGGACGGCAAACCGCTCGACGTCAAACCTTATGACGCGTTGCGGCTGACTGGGCGCGATATCTACATCCGCGAAGGGTGCTACAACTGCCATTCGCAGATGGTGCGTCCGTTCCGTGCCGAAACCGAACGGTATGGCCACTATTCGGTCGCGGGCGAGTACATCTATGACCGCCCGTTCCAATGGGGTTCTAAGCGGACGGGCCCCGACCTGCATCGCGTTGGCGGGCGCTATTCGGATGAATGGCACCGCGCCCACCTCAACAACCCGCGTGACGTCGTGCCCGAATCGAACATGCCGGCGTTTCCGTGGCTGAACCGCCCGATCAAGCAGAGCGACATCGACGCGATCCAAGCGAAGATGCGGGCGCTGCAAAAGCTCGGGCATCCTTACACGGAAGAGGAGATTGCCAACGCGCCGAAGATGCTCGAAGGCAAGACCGAAATGGACGCGGTGATCGCCTACCTCCAAGGGTTGGGTCGGGCGCTCTCCAACTTCCAATGACGGCAATGAGGCAAGGGAGCTGAGCCGATGGATCTCAATGATTGGCGCGCGTTGGTGACCGTATTGGCGTTCGTCTGCTTCTTGGCGATCGTCGCGTGGGCGTACAGTAGTCGCGCCAAAAAGGGGTTCGACGAAGCGGCTCAGATCCCTTTCCTCGACGAACCGGGTGAACGTCATAACGAGAGAGGATCGAATCATGGCTGATTTCATCAGTCCCTTCTGGGATATGTACGTGAAGGTGCTGGTGGCGCTGTCGCTGCTCTTCTGCGTCTTCGTGATCGCAACGAACATGCGCGCTACCGGCAAGGTTGGGGAATTGCAACCCCATAGCTGGGACGAAAACCTGCAAGAGTGGAACAATCCGCTCCCGCGCTGGTGGATGTATCTCTTCTGGTTGACGGTGATCTTCGCGATCGTCTATCTGGTGATCTACCCGGGTTTTGGGAGCTTCAAGGGGATCGCGGGGTGGAGTTCCGTCGGCCAGTGGGAAAAAGAGATGAAGGCAGCAGAAGAAAAGTATGGCCCGCTCTATGCCAAATATCGCAATATGGATGTCAAAGCGATTGCGGCTGACCCTGAAGCGATGGGGATGGGTAAGCGCCTGTTCCAGACCTACTGCATGCAGTGCCACGGGGCCGACGCTCGCGGCGCGAAAGGTTTCCCCAACCTCACCGACAACGACTGGTTGGGTGGTGACGGCTCTCCTGATTACATCAAGGCGACCATTACCAATGGCCGTATGGGGGTGATGCCGCCGTTCCCGCAGTTGGGTGAGGAGGGGGCGAAGAATGTCGCGCACTATGTCCGCTCCCTCTCGGGGCTTGCGCACGACGCGACCCGTGCGCAACTAGGGTCGAAAATTTTTGCCGAAAACTGCGCTGCGTGTCATGGTCCCGACGGGAAAGGTAACCCTGTGATCGGTGCGCCCAACTTGACCGACAATATCTGGCTCTACAGCTCGTCCGAAACGCAGATCATGAGCAACGTGATGAACGGTTTGCAAAACCGGATGCCGGCGTTTGGCGAGTTCCTCGGACAAGACAAAGTCCACCTCTTGACGGCGTACGTCTGGAGCCTCAGCCACAAGTGATCCTGCTGGGCGCTGCCGTCGGGCAGCGCCCGTAGGTGCATTGTTTCCAACCCCAAGGATTTACTGCGATTTCGGTCGCAGTTAGAGAAAATAAGTAAAGAAGGAAATAATGATGGTTGCAGAAACGGAACACCAGCAAACCAGGGAGCCCCGTGCAAACACCGGGGAAGCACCGAAAGCGGAAGCGAGTGAGCCGGCTGCTCGCCCGCAACCCCAGCAAAACCAATCGCGCACACAGCCCGAAAACGAAGAACAATCGCTCTACGCGAAACGCAAAAAGCTCTATGTGCGCTCAACAAGCGGCACATTCCAAAAGTGGCGGTGGTTCTTCGTTTTCCTCACGCAGGCGATCTTCTACGGCTTACCGTGGCTGGACTGGAATGGCCGTCAGGCGGTGCTTTTTCACCTGGTCGAACGGAAGTTTTACCTCTTCGGCTGGGTCTTTTGGCCACAAGATGTTTTCTTCCTGGCCATTATCTTGATCTTGTCGGCGTACGCGCTCTTTTTCTTCACGACAATCGCCGGGCGCCTTTGGTGTGGTTACACCTGTCCGCAGACGGTCTACACCGAAATCTTCATGTGGTTCGAAGAGAGAATCGAAGGGGACCACATCAAACGGCGCAAACTCGACCAGGCTCCGTGGAACGCCGAAAAGGTCCTTCGGCGCGGTGCGAAATATCTGATTTGGATTCTCTTTTCGTTATGGACGGGCTTTACGCTCGTGATGTACTTCACACCGCGTCAAGAGCTGTTGGCAGAGCTGGCAACGCTCAGCTTCGGTCCGTGGGAGTGGTTCTGGATCCTTTTCTACGCCGGGTTTACCTATTTGCTCGCGGGCGTGCTGCGGGAACAAGTCTGTAAATATATGTGTCCATACGCCCGTTTCCAGGGCGTGATGTTCGATCCTGATACGCTGATCATCACTTACGATGAAGAGCGGGGTGAGCCACGCGGCCCGCGGAAGAAGGGGGTCGATCCTCGATCGATCGGTAAGGGAGACTGTATCGACTGCGGGATTTGCGTCCAGGTTTGCCCAACGGGTATCGATATCCGCAATGGTCTGCAATATGAGTGCATCGGATGCGCCGCGTGCATCGACGCGTGCAACGAGGTGATGGACAAGATGGGGTATCCGCGCGGTTTGATTCGGTACAGTACCGAAAACGCCATGCTCCACCACTGGAGCCGGGAGCAGGCGTGGCGTCGGGTTTTGCGGCCTCGCGTGCTGGTTTACGGTGTTTTGCTCGCGCTCTTTACGGGTATCCTGTTCTATAAGATCGCGACCCGCCCGGATGTTCGGGTAGACGTGCTGCGTGACCGTGCGGCGCTTTCGCGCGAGTTGCCGGGAGGGTGGATCGAGAACGTCTACACGCTGCGGTTGATGAACATGGCCGAGCGGCCACGGCAGTACACCATTTCGGTGAGTGGAATTCCGGGAATGAAACTGGAAGGCCCCAAAACCGTTGCGATGCCCGCTGCGGCGACCGAATCGATCGTTGTTTCGGTGCAGGTGCCTGCGCAAGCGGTGAAACCGGGTCGTTACGATATCATGTTCGAAATCGGTGTTGCAGACGAACCCGAAAATGTCTCGCGTGAGCACGCAACCTTCTTGGTGACGGAGTGACACTCCAATGAGCCGACCTGACACCAAAGGAACGCCTTGGTACAAGCAACGGTGGCCGTGGTTGCTGATGGCGCCACCGCTCGTGGCTGTCATCGCAGGGTTTTACACCTTGAAATTGGCGATCCAGAGTTGGGACGGATTGGTGTCGGACGATTACTACAAAGAAGGGTTGGCGATTCAACAGCGGATCGATCGTACTGCAAAAGCGGCTGAACTGGGTCTTGCCGCGTGGGTGCAATGGAACGATGGGCGTTTGACCCTATGGTTCGACCCGGCGCGTCTCAAGATCGATCCGCCGCATCTCATTACCGTGCGTTTCGTTCATCCGACGCAGAGCGGGAAAGACCAGCAGCTCAACCTGGTGCTCGATCAGGGACGCTACTGGGCCCCGCTCGCGTTGCCGACGATGGGGCGTTGGCACGTGGTCATCGAAGACGAGTCCCGCCAGTGGCGACTGAGCGGAACCATTGTTGTCCCGACAGAGAGAGAGGAGCTCATCCAACCCATTGTTCCCAAAGAGTAAAGGAGGGTATCATGTCTGACGCACTGCGGGAGTTCTTCACCACCGATATCGGGTTGTTGAGCCTCTTTACGATAAGTTTTGTAATTGTGATGGCGAGCTTCATCTATCGTTTCGTCAAGCGGCATATGAACGACAAACCGGAAGCGTAACGAAAGACAAGCTGAGTCACGGACGCACGTACCGTGCACTACAAGGCCTTCCTTGTTCCGCAAGGAAGGCCTTGTTTTCGAGCGGATCCAGCGCGATCTGTTGCTGGTTAGCGATAGACCAGTACCGGCAGTTTGGTGTGCGAGAGGACCTTGTTCGTGACGCTCCCAAGAAGCAGTCGAGCGATGCCGCTGCGGCCATGGGACGCGATGAAAATGAGATCGCAACCGTGCCGTTCCGCTGCGTCGATGATCGCATCGGCAGGGGCGTCGCTCACCACGGTATCGGTGTCTGCTTCGACTCCGGCCTCACTGGCCTTTTCCTTCGCTGAGTTGAGGATGGTATTGGCCTCTTCCTGAGCGGCTTTGCGGAACTGTTCCGGTGTCGTGGGATCGATCAGCGCTCCCTCGCCATAGACTGGGAGGGGGAAATCGGGTTGCGCATAGAAAAAGGTGATGCGGGCGTTGAGGGCTTTTGCGAACGCAACTGCCCGTTCGACCGCAGCGAGCGCAAGTTCGGAACCATCGGTGGGGACGAGAAGATGGCGAAACATGGCAAGGCTCCTTCCATTTGTGTTAGACTGAGCCATTATAGCCGAATGGTGAAAAGGGAAAAGGGAGTGTCGTGAAAACGCTCCAGTCGACTCCGGAACGGATGGCCGAAGTGCTCCACCACATGGCGGAGGAGAGTTGGGATTCGATCGGAGTGAGCGCGCCGCTCCTTCATGCGCTGTTTTCTTGGGGTGTGCATCCGCTCGAGGCCAACGCGTTGTGGTGGCGCGCCGCCGAAGATAGCGCGCGGTGGCAGCAGTTCGTGTGGCAGCGTGTGCTTGGGGAAGCCGATGCGCCCCCACCGTTTCCGCCGGTTGCCGATGATACCCGCTGGGATCATCCCGCGTGGCAGACTCATCCATTCTGGGCTGGCTGGCAGCAGGCCTATTTGGGCGCAACGCGTCTCATGCAGGATGCCCTCTACGCGACACCGGGACTGAGCGAAAAGGAGCGCCGCCGAGCGGCGTTCTGGCATCGCACCTTTGCCAACGCGCTGGCGCCGACGAACTTTTTCTGGAGCAACCCAGAGGCGCAACGTCGCGCGTTGGCAACTAGCGGCGCATCGCTTTGGCAAGGCATGAAAAATTTCTGGGCCGATGTCGCTGCGGGACAGGTCCGGATGTCACGCACCGACGATTTTCGTGTCGGTGACAATCTGGCGACCACCCCGGGGCAGGTGGTGGCCCGGAACGCGTTGGCCGAGGTGATTCGCTACCATCCGGCAACGCCCAATCAATACGCGCGGCCGCTCGTGATCGTTCCGCCGTGGATCAACAAGTTCTACATACTCGATTTGACACCGCAAAAAAGCCTGGTGCGCTTTTTGCGCGATGCGGGTTTCGACCTCTTCATCATCAGTTGGCGAAACCCCACTGCCGAAATGGCGGCGACCACTTTCGAGGAGTATTTGCGCTTGGGGATCGACTGTGCGGTGGAGACGGCACGGACCTTGAGTGGCAGCGACAAGGTCCAGGCAGTCGGCTATTGTCTGGGAGGAACGGCGCTGGCCAGTTACGCAGCCGCCAAGGGGGCGGAGCAGGGAAGCGAAACGCCGCTTGCCAGCGCGACGTTCTTTACGACCCTGGTCGATTTTTCTGCACCAGGGGATATCGAGGTATTCGTCGATCCCGGAACGGTACGCTATCTGTGCCACAAGATGCGGCTGACGGGGTATCTCGACGGCGCGGAGATGGCAGCAGCGTTTCGGTTGTTGCGCGCCAATTCGCTGATTTGGCATTACGTCGTGCACGGGTGGCTCTATGGCGAGGAGCCGTCGCCGTTCGACGTTCTTTACTGGAACATGGATACCACACGGATGCCAGCGGCGATGCACTGCTGGTATCTGCGCGAACTCTACCTGAAAAACCGCTTGGTACGTCCCGGTGCGTTGCAGTTGATGGGGCAGCCGATCGACCTACGGGCGATCACCGTGCCGGTCTACGCCGTGGGTGCGGAAGACGATCACATCGCGCCGTGGCGACAGACCTATCAGTTGCTCAAACACGTGCGGGGCCCCAAACGGTACGTTTTGTCGAGTTCGGGGCATATCCTCGGTATCGTGAATCCGCCGAAGGATCCCCCCAAGCGCCACTACCGAGTGAGCGACTTTGCCATGCTCGTGCCGAAGGCCGAGGAGTGGTTTGCGGCGACCGACCCGCAGCCCAACAGTTGGTGGTCCGACTGGGTCCTTTGGTTACAACGGGAAGCTGGGGAGCGGAAAACGGCGGCGGATCCGGAAACCTGGCCGAATTTGGGCGCAGCGCCGGGGCGTTATGTCCATGAATGAACGCGCTCGTCAAAAGCAGGCCCATTGCCTCACGGCGTTGCAGCGGTGGCTGGATCCGTGCGCTCGGGATAGAGGAGTTGGCGTAGCCCTTCCCGGTCCAACAGCACGATTTCACGGCGATCGACGCGGAGATACCCTGCTTCTTGAAACGCGGAAAGCGTACGCGAGACGGTTTCCAGTTTGAGCCCGAGGTACGATCCGATCTCTTCGCGGGTCATCCGCAGGCGAAACTGGGTGGGCGAGAAACCGCGGGTAGCGAAGCGCTGGGAAAGGTTGAGCAGAAACGCGGCAAGGCGCTCTTCGGCGCGCATCGAGCCCAGAAGGGTCATTACCCCCTGTTCGCGCACGATCTCGCGCGACAGCACTTTGTGGAACTGGGTCATCAACGCGGGAATCTCTTGGGAGAGCGCTTCGAGCTGCGCGTATTCGATCACGCAGACTTCACTGTCTTCGAGCGCAATCGCGGTGACCGCGTGGCGTCCGCTGCCGATGCCGTCGAGCCCGAGGAGCTCCCCGGTCATCTGAAACCCGGTGACCTGTTCGCGGCCGTCCGTGAGGGTGAGGACGGTTTTGAACGAGCCAAGGCGCACGGCATAGAGCGCTTCGAACGGGGCTTGGCTTTCGAACAGGGCTTGGTGGCGTTTCACCCGTTTGCGTACCGAGACCAGGGTGTCGAGCTTTTTGAGGTCGTTTGCCGGTAGCCCGACGGGTAGACAGAGCTCGACGAGGTTACATTGCGCGCAGGCGATGCGCAATTGTTCGGGTAGCGCCGCGGGTCGCATCGCGTTCTCCAGGGGTTGGGGTTTGTGGCCGCTCATTGAGGTGTGTCAAAGACAGTCGCACTTTTTTGTGCCATAGTATCGGATTGTGATCGAGTCCGCAAGGAGCGTGACCGTGAGCCACTTTTCGCAAGCGGTGGTGTTCGACCCGGAGTTGATTCGCCGTTTCGACATCGCAGGGCCGCGTTACACCTCTTACCCAACGGCCGACCGTTTCGTCGAGGCGTTTGGCCCGGAGGCTTATGGGGAAGCATTGGCGAGTCGGGCCGTTGCCGGCGTACAGCGGCCGTTGTCGCTCTATGTTCATATTCCGTACTGCAACACCATCTGCTACTACTGTGCGTGCAACAAGATCATTACCAAAGACCATTCCCGCTCGTCGCGTTATCTCGATTACTTGGAACGGGAGATGGCGCTCGTTGCCGAAAAACTCACGGGAAGCCGTACGGTTGCTCAGTTGCACTTTGGCGGCGGCACGCCTACCTTTTTGCACGAATCGGAGATGCGTCGGTTGTGGGCAGCGATTCGGCGCACCTTCACTTTGATCGAGCACGGGGAGTATTCGATCGAGGTCGACCCCAGGAAGGTGGGCCGTGAGCAGGTATTTTTGCTGCGCGAACTCGGGTTCAACCGCATGAGTATCGGGGTGCAAGATTTCGATCCCGTGGTGCAACGTGCGGTGAACCGCGTGCAGTCGCTCGACGAGACGCAGGGGGTGCTCGAGGCCGCGCGTGCGGCGGGGTTTCATTCGGTGAGTTTCGACCTGATTTACGGGTTGCCGCATCAATCGGTCGAGCGCTTTGCGAAAACGCTGGACGCGGTGATCGCGCTCGCGCCGGATCGGCTATCGCTCTACAGTTACGCCCATCTGCCACGTCTCTTCATGCCGCAGCGCCGAATCGACGAAGCGACGTTACCCAGCGCAGCGGAAAAGTTGGCGATTCTCAAGATGGCGATCGAACGGCTGACCGACGCGGGGTATGTCTATATCGGGATGGATCACTTCGCGAAACCGGAAGACGAGTTGGCAGTGGCGCAGCGCGAAGGGCGGCTGCACCGCAATTTTCAGGGTTATTCGACGCACGCCGAATGCGATTTGGTCGCACTGGGAATTTCGGCGATCAGTAAGATCGGTCCGTACTACGCGCAAAACCACAAAACGGAAGAGCCTTATTACGACGCGCTCGACCGGGGTGAGTTGCCGACGTTGCGCGGGGTGGCGATGAGCCCGGACGATGTGTTGCGCCGTTCCATCATTCAAGCGTTGATGTGCCACTTCGAGCTTTCGATCGACGCGGTCGAAGAGGCGAATCTGATCGACTTCGCGCACTACTTTGCGCCGGAGTTGGCGGATTTGCGAGAAATGGAAGCAGCCGGCTTGGTGACGGTGAGCGACCGTTGGATTACCGTGTTGCCGAAAGGGCGCCTTTTGGTGCGGGCGATCGCAATGGTCTTCGACCGGTACCTGCGTGCCGACCGCGAGCGCACCCGTTATTCGAAAGTGATTTGAACGGGGGACGTGTTGGGTTCGGTCGGCGGTTATTTGGCGGTTTTTCTCATCGGCCTGTTGGGCGGTGTTCACTGCTTTGGTATGTGCGGTGGGATCGTCGGGGCGTTGTCGCTGCAGACGAACCCTACCGCGGGTAGTGGCCCTGCGCGCTGGCTTTTGCACCTGACCTACAATCTGGCGCGGATCACCACCTATACCGTGTTGGGCGCGGTGCTTGGCGGTTTGGGGGCGATCGCGACCGTGCTCGAATCGGTGTTGCCGGTTCAATTGGGGCTCTACGTCGTGGCTAACTTGTTGTTGGTGGCGATGGGGCTCTATCTGTTGGGGCAGACGCAGTGGTTGGCGCCGGTCGAACGGGTTGGGCAAGTTCTGTGGGTCCGGGTGCAACCGCTTGCCCACCGCCTTTTACCGGTCCGGTCGATTCCGCAAGCGGCGCTCCTTGGCGGACTCTGGGGGTTTCTCCCCTGTGGCTTGGTCTATAGCGTGCTCGCTACAGCGTTGATGAGCGGTAGTGCCGAGCGAGGCGCTTTGGTGATGTTGTCGTTTGGGCTTGGGACGTTGCCCAATTTGCTGCTGGCTGGCTTGATGTTTCACCGTTTTCGGGGTTGGGCACAGCATCCGCGGGCGCGGTGGGGCGCGGGGCTCGTTGTGATCGCGTTCGGGTTGTGGGGGCTGTGGCGGGCGCCGGAACTGGGCGGCGCGATCTGGCAAGGGGTGGTCTGCCATACGCCGTGATGAAACCGTTCGTGCGCTGCGCACGATCGGTGGCTGGGTTCGGACGGCTTTGCCCGTATAATTACACACGGTTTTTTTAGCCACTAGGGAGTGATGTCATGGCGTTTGAACGCGTTTCCGCCGGCAAAGACGTGCCGAACGATGTCAATGTGATCATCGAAATCCCGGCGCAGGCCGACCCGATCAAGTTCGAAATCGACAAAGACAGCGATGCGATCTTCGTCGATCGCTTCATGGGGACGTCGATGCGTTACCCCCTCAACTATGGGTATATTCCCCATACCCTCTCCGACGATGGGGATCCGGTGGATGTGCTGGTGATGACGCCGTTTCCGGTTCCGCCGGGGGTGGTGATTCGCTGCCGCCCTGTCGGGATTCTGAAGATGGAGGATGAAAGCGGGGTCGATGCGAAGGTGATCGCGGTACCGGTAAGTAAATTGACGCCGCTCTACGACGCGATCCAGTCGCTCGATGATTTTCCCAAATTGATCCTTGAGCAGGTGAAGCACTTCTTCGAGCACTACAAGGATCTCGAACCGGGCAAGTGGGTGAAGGTCACGGTCTGGGGTGGCGTCGATGAGGCGAAAGCCGAGATCCTGAACGGCGTCAAAAACGCGGCGAAATAACGCAAATGAGCGGTCCCTTGCGGATTGCCGTCGCCCAATGCGATCCGGTCGTCGGCGATTTCGATGCGAACGTCGACCGGATCGTCGCCGCGGCTGAGGAGGCCGCGCAACAGGGCGCACACCTGCTGGTGACGCCGGAGTTGGCGCTGAGCGGTTACCCGCCGGAAGACCATCTGCTGCTGCCCGATTTCGCGCGGGCATGCGAACGGGCTTTCGCGACGCTCTGCGCGCGGCTACCGCGTTCCCTCGATGTGCTGGTCGGTTTGCCGCGCTGGCGCGAAAAGGGGTGCGAAAACGCAGCGGCGTGGATCCATGACGGTGCGTTGCTGGGATGGTACGCGAAACACCGCTTGCCCAATTCGTCGGTGTTCGACGAACACCGTTATTTCGTCCCGGGGGACGCGCCGCTTGTCGTCACCTGTCAAGGGGTGCGTGTGGCGGTGGTGATCTGCGAAGATCTCTGGCATCCCGCGCCGCTTGCCGCTGCGCAGCCGCTGGGAATCGATCTCGTGGTCGCGTTGAATGCCTCGCCGTTTCACCTCGGTAAAGAGAAAGAGCGAGAAGCGGTCGCACGTGCCCGTGCGCAAACGTGCGGCGCCAGCGTGCTTTACGTGAATCGTGTGGGGGGGCAGGACGAGCTCGTCTTCGACGGGGCGTCGTTCGCGCTCGCAGCCGATGGCGCCGTCGCATGGCGCGGCCCGCAGTTCGAAACGGTAACCGCGCTTTTGACCTGGGCGTCGGGCGGTTGGCAGACGGTCCCCGATTCGGCACCCCAGCTCGATGACGAGGACGTGCTCTTTCGAGCGCTCACCTGTGCGGTGCGCGATTATGTGCACAAAAATGGTTTTCGTGGCGTGGTGATCGGTCTTTCCGGCGGGATCGACTCCGCGCTCGTTGCCTGTCTGGCGGTTGCCGCGTTGGGTGCAGAACGGGTGCGGACGGTGATGATGCCGTCCCCCTATACGGCGGAGATGAGCATCAAGGATGCGGCGCAACTGGCGCAGAACTTGGGTGTGCGTCATGACGTGATCCCCATCGAACCCGCGATGGCAACGTTTGGTGCGTCGCTTGCGCCGCTCTTTGCCGGTTTGCCTGCGGATACCACTGAAGAGAACGTCCAGGCACGGATTCGCGGGTTGTTGTTGATGGCCATTTCCAACAAAACCGGTTCATTGGTGCTCACCACCGGAAACAAGAGCGAAATCGCAACGGGTTACTGCACGCTCTACGGCGATATGGCTGGGGGCTTTGCGGTACTCAAAGATGTCTACAAAACGTGGGTCTATCGTCTGGCGCGCTGGATCAACCGGGAACAGGAGGTGATCCCGTCGCGGATCATCGAGCGCCCACCATCCGCCGAACTGCGTCCGAACCAGGTGGACGAGGAGCGCTTGCCGCCTTACGCGGTACTGGACGCCATATTGACACGTTTCATCGAGGAGCGGCAGTCGGTAGCGGAGATCGTTGCTGCGGGTTTTGCGCCAGAGGTGGTCGATTCCGTGTTGCAGTTGCTGTTTACCAGCGAGTACAAACGGCAGCAGGCACCTTTGGGGCCGCGGGTGACTCGGTGTGCGTTCGGTCGCGACTGGCGGCACCCGGTTACGTCCCATTTTCGGCCCCGAGCGGCCCAACCGTGATAAGGAGCAAGCGATGAAGAAGGTAGAGGCGGTGATCAAGCCGTTCAAGCTCGACGAGGTGCGCGAGGCGCTCTCCGAGGTGGGGGTGAACGGTTTGACGGTGACCGAAGTCAAGGGATTCGGGCGGCAAAAGGGGCACACCGAGCTTTATCGGGGTGCCGAATATGTGGTCGATTTCTTGCCGAAGGTGAAAGTCGAGGTGGTGGTGCCCGATGAGATGGTGGAGGCGGTGGTCGACGCGATCGTCAAAGCCGCGCGGACTGGCAAAATCGGCGATGGCAAGGTCTTTGTTTCCCCGGTGGAGCAAGTGATTCGGATTCGCACCGGCGAACTCAACGAATCGGCGATTTGATCGCGCGAGGTGGTGCGGTGCTACTCGGTGGCAGTGGGCGCGAAGTGGGTTTACCCGTCACGAAGTAAGCTTACCGGTTGGCGCTGGGGGCACGCAGGAGCACCAGCAACGCGCCACTTCCGCCTTGTCGGGGAGCCGCTTCGCAAAAGGCAAGGATCTCTTCACGCCGGGTAAGCCACTGGCGCGAGAGGTGCTTCAAAACGCTCACGCCACCGGGTGAGCCGTACCCTTTGCCGTGGATGATGCGTACGCAGCGCTCCCCAGTGCGCAACGCCTCGGCAAGGAATGCGCTCATTGCAGTGCGCGCCTCTTCGCGGGTGAGGCCATGGAGGTCGAGCTGACGCCGAATGGTCCAACGGCCCCGCCGCATCTCCGTAATCATGCGCCGGGGAACCCCTGGCCGGAGGAAGAAGGTTTCGCTGTCGTGGTCGAGCCAGTCGTCGAGCGTCAGTGGCGCCAAGAGTTCGCTTTTGATCTGCGCCTCGTCGCGTTCGCGCTGCCGCGGCATGGGTGGAGGGAGCGGCCGCTCCAGCGTGACGCGGTCTTGCACCGGCAACGGGGCGACGCCGGTTTCGCGTAACCAACGCTGCCACAGCCGGGCTTCCGCAAGCGAAAGTGCCGTTGGTGCGGGTTCGTCGGGCGCAGCGGTCGCTGCCGGATCGGTGTGGGACGATTTGCTGCGATGCGCTGGGCTGTTGGGTGCGGCGCGCGCGATCGCCGCTTGGGCCTTTTGGCGCCAGTAGCGGCGACGATCGGCGGGGGGCAGCGCGCCCGCTTCGACGAGCTGCTTCAGTTGATCCCGCCAATCACGCTTCGGTGGGGTCGCTCTGTTCATTTCCCAGTGGCGAGTGCGTCCAGGTACCGTTCGGCGTCGAGTGCCGCCATGCAACCAGTCCCCGCGCTGGTGATCGCTTGCCGGTAGACGTGGTCTTGAACGTCCCCAGCGGCAAAAACCCCTTCGATGCTGGTTGCGGTGGCATTCCCGTCACGACCGCCGCGCGTGACGATATAGCCATTTTCCATTTCGAGCTGCCCTTCGAAGAGCTGCGTGTTGGGTTGGTGGCCGATCGCCACGAAGACACCGTGGACGGCGAGTTCTTGCGTAGCGCCGCTGTCGCGGTGTTTGACACGGATTCCTGTGACTCCGGTGTCGTCGCCCAAGATTTCGTCGACGACATGGTTGAGCACCAATTCCACTTTTCCTTCGTCGACCCGTTTCATCAAGCGGTCGACGAGGATCTTTTCCGCTCGGAACTGGTCGCGTCGGTGGATCAAATAGACTTTGTTCGCAATATTGGCGAGGTAGAGCGCTTCTTCCACTGCGGTGTTGCCGCCGCCGATCACGCAGACGTCTTGCCCTTTGTAGAAGAAGCCGTCACAGGTGGCGCACGCGGAGACCCCGCGGCCTTTGAACGCTTCTTCCGAAGGCAGCCCCAGGTATTTCGCCGAGGCACCGGTGGCGATGATCAGCGCGTCACAGGTGTATGCACCGGCGTCACCAACGAGCCGGAACGGGCGTTCGGTGAGCACGGCGGTGTGGATGTGGTCGAAGACGATTTCGGTACCGAAGCGCCGAGCGTGCGCTTCGAAACGGGCCATCAGTTCCGGCCCTTGCACCCCGTCTGGGTCTGCGGGCCAGTTTTCGACGTCCGTGGTGGTCATCAGTTGTCCGCCCTGTTCGAGACCGGTGATCAACATCGGTTCGAGATTGGCGCGCGCGGCATAGATCGCTGCGGTGTATCCAGCGGGTCCCGATCCAAGGATGATCAAACGGCGGTGTTGTGCAGACATGGCGTACTCCTATTCGGTTGTGGTGAAGGGGATTTCGCTCATCGGCGGAGTGGGTTCGACGGCACGCGGCCCGACGTTCGCTTCGGCAACGGTGAGCGCGGTCATATTCACGATGCGCCGCACCGTCGAGGTGGCAGTAAGGATATGGACCGGCTTGAGCACCCCGAGCAACATCGGTCCGATTGCGATGCCGTTCCCAGCAGCGGTCTTGAGGAGATTGTACGCGATATTCGCGGCATCGATGTTGGGCAGGACCAACAGATTGGCTTCGCCGGTGAGTGTGGAGCGCGGCATGAGTTCCGCGCGCATCGTGGGGTCGAGTGCCAGGTCGCCGTGCATTTCCCCGTCCGCTTCCAGCCACGGCGCGATCTCGCGCAAGATTTTGAGGGCTTCGCGCATTTTCACGGCGCTTGCCGCGTCTGAAGAACCAAAGTTGGAGTGGGAGAGGAGCGCCGCTTTGGGGGTGATGCCGAAACGCATCATCTTGCGCGCGGCCATGCGGGTGATCGCGGCGATCTGTTCCGCGGTGGGGTCGTTGTTGATATGGGTATCGACCAAAAAGAGCTGGCGGTTCGGCAACAAAATGGCGTTCATCGCGGCGTAACAAGTGGCGCCGGGGCGTTTGCCGATCACTTGGTCGATGTAGTTGAGGTGCATCGTGGGCACGCCCCACGTACCGCAAATGAGTCCATGGACTTCCCAATGGCGCAGAAGCATCGCGCCGATCAGCGTATGCCGTCGCCGCATTTCGATCTTCGCCAATTGGGGTGTGACGCCGCGCCGCTCCATGATCTGGTGGTACTCTTGCCAGAGCGCGCGATAGCGCGGATCGTTTTCGACGTTCACCACTTCGTAGTCGACCCCTTCGCGCAGGCGCAGACCGAAGCGTTCGATGCGCTGCGCGATCACCGCGGGGCGGCCAATGAGCACCGGTCGCGCAATGCCTTCGTCGACCACCACTTGCGCGGCGCGCAACACGCGTTCTTCTTCGCCTTCGGCGTAGGCAATTTTCTTGAATTTCGCGCGTTTCGCGATCGCATAGACCGGTTTCATCAAGGTACCGGAGGCATAGACGAAGTTCTGGAGCCGTTCGCGATACGCGTCGAAATCCTCGATCGGGCGGGTCGCCACGCCGCTTGCGATCGCGGCTTGCGCGACCGCCGGGGCGATGGTGAGCATCAAACGGGGGTCGAACGGTTTGGGGATGAGGTAGTCGGGGCCGAAACGGAGTTTTTCCCCAGCGTAGGCCGCAGCGACCACTTCGTTCTCTTCGGCTTGCGCCAGTGCCGCGATCGCTTGGACCGCTGCGATCTCCATTTCGTCGGTGATCGTGGTTGCGCCGACGTCGAGCGCGCCGCGGAAGAGGTAGGGAAAGCAGAGGACATTATTGACCTGGTTGGGATAGTCGCTACGGCCGGTGGCGAGAATCGCGTCCGGTCGAACCGCTTTCGCGGCTTCCGGCAGGATTTCTGGGGTTGGGTTGGCCAGCGCGAAGATGATCGGTTTTTCCGCCATCTTCGCCACCATCTCGGGCTTGAGGACGCCACCTGCGGAAAGCCCCAGGAAAATGTCGGCCCCTTCGATGACTTCGGCAAGGGTGCGCGCCACGGTTTTTTGGGCGAACTGCGCTTTATCGGGGTCCATCAGTTCGGTACGGCCTTCATAGACCACGCCTGCGATGTCGGTTACCCAGATGTTGGCTTTCGGAAGACCCAGTTTGACGAGCAGGTTGAGGCACGCAAGCGCCGCAGCGCCCGCCCCGGCAGTGACCAATTTGACCTGGTCGATCGACTTGCCCGTCAGGGTGAGTGCGTTCAACAGCGCCGCCGCGACGACGATCGCGGTACCGTGCTGGTCGTCGTGAAAGACAGGGATTTTCAGACGTTCGCGCAACCTACGTTCGACGAGGAAGCAGTCCGGAGCTTTGATGTCTTCGAGGTTGATCCCCCCGAAAGACGGTTCCAGCGCGGCGATGACTTCGACCAATTTTTCCGGGTCTTTTTCGTTGATTTCGAGATCGATCGCGTCGATGCCGGCAAATTTTTTGAACAGGACCGCTTTGCCCTCCATCACTGGTTTCGCGGCAAGCGGCCCGATCTCCCCGAGTCCCAGGACCGCGGTGCCGTTGGTGATGATCGCAACGAGGTTGCTGCGGTTGGTGTAGCGGGCGGCGGCGCTCGGGTCTTCGACGATCGCTTCGCACGGCGCGGCGACGCCGGGTGAATAGGCGAGCGCCAGATCGCGCTGGTTCGACAGCGCTTTGGTGGGAACGATCGCCCATTTACCCGGGGTGGGATGTTCGTGGTAGTCGAGCGCAGCGCGTTTCAATTCTTCGCGCGCTTCCTGTACGGCGTCGGGGCCTTTGGTCGATTGCGTCACAATGTTACTCCCTGAGTTCCCAAGGTGGCGAAATGAGCGATTTTAGTACGAGTGGTTTGGCTGCGCGCGGATGCGCCAGTTCGCACCTTATTGCTCGGTATAATAGCCCGCTGTTGTGCGATCGACGAAATGGCGCGGTTTTGACGAAGAGACGTTTCGCCCGCTTGCTCCATGAGGGGAGTTGGCTGCTCCTGGCAGCGGTGGGTGCCTATTTCGCGCTCGTTTTGCTGGGGTACCACCCGGAAGATCCGGGGTGGTCGAAAAGCGGGACGGCGCTCACGGTCCAGAATCCGGGTGGGCGGCTCGGAGCCTGGATTGCCGATCTGTGGTTTTTCACCTTCGGTTGGTCGGCGCTGTGGTGGATCGGACTCTTCGTCCGTGGCGTGGTGGGGTGGTGGCGCGCCTTTACCCATCGTGCGCTGGAAAAGGGCGACGCGCATCTGGACGGTTCTCTGACCGACTGGTGGCATTGGCGATGGTCGTGGGCAGGTACCACACTGGGTTTCCTGCTGTTGCAGGTGAGTTCCAGTGCGCTGGAATATTTGCGCTTTCATCGCTTTGGCGACAGCCTGCCGCAAGGGGCGGGGGGGGTGCTTGGGCATGCACTGGGTGAGTTCGTTGCGCTGCGGTTGGGGTTCGTGGGCGGAACGTTGCTCCTCCTGGCGCTTTTTCTCGTTGGGTTCAGCCTGACTTGGGGGGTGAGTTGGGGCGAAGTCACGGAGGCCATCGGGCGGTGGCTGGAGGCGCGTTGGCAACGCTGGCGGGAAGGCAAAGCGGGGCCGATAGTGGCCCCATCGACGGATGCGCGGACGGGCAACGCCGATTCTCAGGGCGTGTGGCGCCAAAAGGTTCATCACCTGTACCTGGCGGTTCTGGGGGCTTTTCGTGCGCTGCGCGCATTGGCGCTGCGCTGGACGCAACGCGCCAAACGATCGGAGCAACCGCCAACAGCGTTCGGACCGATCGAGGAGCCGCGCTGGGCGGCGGAGCCCTCGCTCGACCCCTCCGGTGCGGACGCGGTGCCGCACGACGTTGAACCGATACCGACGGGTGCCCATGAACCGGATCGTTCAGAACCCGAACCAGACGCGAAACCGGAAGTGCACGCTGCATCTGCTGCGCCCGAAACGTCCGTCGCCTCGGACAGGATGCCTGTCGAAACCCACGCAGTTCGCGTTCAGGGGGCTGTAGAAAAAGGGGCACGCCTGGCGCCGAAACCGGGAGATTCCCCGATTCCACCGCTGGCGTTGCTCGACCAGCCCAAACCCCAACCCAGCTCGGTCACGCCGGAACGGATCGCGGAGACCTCGCAGCTGATCGAGTCGAAATTGGCCGAGTTCGGCGTGCGCGTCACGGTGGTGGGCGCAATCCCTGGCCCTGTGGTCACCCGCTACGAGATCGAGCCGGCCACTGGCGTGAAAGGGGCGCAGATCGTCAATCTGGCGAAGGATTTGGCACGCGCGCTTTCGCTGGTTTCGATTCGCGTGGTCGAGATCGTTCCCGGTAAGAGCTGCATGGCGCTCGAGGTGCCGAACCCCACACGGCAGATCGTGCGGTTACGGGAAGTGCTCGATGCTTCGGTTTATCGCAATGCCAAATCGCCTCTGACCGTCTGTCTGGGCAAAGATATCGGCGGCGCGCCGGTGGTGGCCGATCTGGCGAAGATGCCCCACCTCCTCGTGGCGGGAACGACCGGATCGGGCAAATCGGTCGGCATCAACGCGATGATTTTGTCGCTGCTCTACAAATCGGGACCCGAAGCGGTGCGGTTGATCATGATCGACCCGAAGATGCTCGAATTGTCGATCTACGAAGGGATTCCGCACCTTCTGGCACCGGTCGTGACCGATATGCGGTTGGCGGCGCAGGCGCTCAACTGGTGCGTCGGCGAGATGGAGCGGCGCTATAAGCTGATGGCGGCGTTGGGCGTGCGCAACATCGCTGGGTTCAACGCACTGATTGCCGAAGCGGCTGCGAACGAGCAGTACGTCCCCAACCCCTTCTCGCTTTCGCCAGAGCATCCCGAACCGCTCGAGAAGCTGCCGTATATCGTGGTCATCGTCGATGAACTCGCCGACTTGATGATGGTGGCTGGAAAGAAGATCGAAGAGCTGATCGCCCGCTTGGCACAAAAGGCGCGCGCCGCGGGGATTCACCTCATTCTTGCGACACAGCGCCCGTCGGTCGATGTGATCACGGGCTTGATCAAAGCGAACATCCCCACCCGCATCGCGTTCCAAGTCTCGTCCAAAGTGGACTCGCGAACCATTCTCGACCAGATGGGCGCCGAAACGCTGTTGGGGATGGGCGATATGCTCTTTCTGGCACCTGGGATGGGAACGCCGCAGCGGGTGCATGGGGCATTCGTCGCAGACGACGAGGTGCATCGCGTGGTGAATTACCTCAAATCCTTCGGGCCTCCGGAGTATGTCGAAGCGATCACCGCCGATGACGACGAAGTGCTAGGGTCGGAGTGGGGCGATGGCGCGGGGGATGCCGAGCGTGATCCCCTTTATGATCAGGCGGTCGAGATCGTTTTGCGGACGCGACGCCCTTCGATCTCGTTGGTGCAGCGCCATTTGCGGATCGGGTATAACCGAGCGGCGCGCCTCATCGAAGCGATGGAGCAGGCAGGATTGGTTTCGCCGCCGGAAGCGAATGGCAACCGTAAGGTGTTGGTACCGGAGCAAAACGGATGAAGGCGTGTGGCGCAAAACGGTTTTTGAGGGGGTGGGTTGCGTTGCTTCTCTTTTCATTCGTGCTCATACCCCTAAGTGAGGCGCAATCGGCAGCGGACGAGCAGACGCAAAAGGCGTGGGCAACGCTCATCGCTTGGGGAGAAGGGGTTACCTCTGCAGAGGGGGTGTTTCGCCAGATCGAGCGCCGGAGTGACGGGCGGCGGCGGGAGTTGGAAGGGGTATTCGCATTCGTCAAACCGTTACGTTTTCGTTGGACGATCGAGCGCCCTTTCGTGCAGGTGACCGTGAGTGACGGCACGACCCTCACCGTATGGGATCCAGAACTTCGCCAAGCCACGGTGCAGCCACTCGATCCTGCTGCGTTACGCTCCGGGCCACTCGCTTTTTTTCTGGCACCCGAGACGCTGCCCGAGAGATTCACCTTGGAACGTTTTACCCAAGCAGGCGGGGTGCTTCGCTGGTCGTTACGGGAGCGAACCGATGACGCGGTGGTACGCCGCGTCGAGGTCACCATCGCAGACGAGCGTCTGCGTGCGCTCACGATCGAAGACGCGTTGGGTCAGACGAGCGAATTGCTGTTTACCCGCTTCGAACGCACAATGCCGCAACCGGAAGCGTTCCAACTCACGTTGCCTCCGGACGCCGTCGTGTTGCGCACCCCGCAGGGTGCTGCTGCTGCTGCGGAGACGCCGCGGTGAGCCGTGCGACAACGCCCCCCATCCAACCCGTTCCGTTGGCGGAACGGATGCGGCCGCAGAGGCTCGAGGAGGTGGTGGGACAGTCCCATCTCGTGGGGCCTGGAAAACCGCTCACGCTTGCTGCCATGCGCCGACAGATCTTTTCCATGCTCTTCTGGGGGCCGCCCGGCGTGGGCAAAACGACCCTTGCGCAGCTGGTGGCACGCAGTTGCGACGCGCAGTTCATTGCCCTTTCCGCGGTGACCGCAGGGGTGAAAGAGCTGCGTGAAGTGGTGTCTTGTGCCGAAGCGGCGCGGCAGAGCGGGCAAGCCACGGTGCTCTTTCTCGACGAGATCCACCGTTTCAACAAGGGGCAGCAAGACGCCCTGTTACCCCATGTCGAAAGTGGGGTGGTGACGCTGATCGGCGCAACGACAGAGAACCCCTCGTTCGAAGTCAATGCCGCGCTTCTGTCCCGCTTGACGGTTTTCCGGCTTGAACCCCTTTCGCCAGACGCATTGCGGCAGTTGCTCGACCGAGCGACGGCGCGCTTTCCAGACGAAGCGGTGGCGCTCGAAGATTCGGTGCGCGAGATGCTGGTTGCCCAGTCCGACGGCGACGCGCGGCGGCTTTTGAACGACTTGGCCTGGCTCTGGGCGGCCGCGAAAGCACACGGATACACCGTCATCGACAGCGAATTCGCGATCGCGACCCTGGGGGCGCGACTGCGTCGTTTCGACAAAGGTGGCGATGCGTTCTATGACCTGATTTCCGCGCTGCACAAAGCGGTGCGCGGTTCCGATCCCGATGCGTCGCTCTACTGGTTTTGTCGGATGCTCGATGGCGGTGCGGACCCCCGCTATCTGGCGCGGCGTCTGATCCGGATCGCGAGCGAGGATGTTGGTTTGGCCGATCCGCGCGCGCTTTCGCTGACTGTGGCCGCGGCAGAGGCGTATGAGCGTTTGGGTTCGCCGGAAGGGGAGTTGGCGCTTGCCGAAGCGGTTGTCTATCTGGCGTGCGCGCCGAAATCGAATGCGCTCTATCGGGCTTTCAACTCCGTGCGCGCGTTCGTTGCGCAGGATGGTTCGCGTCCGGTTCCGATGCATCTGCGCAACGCGCCGACGCGCTTGCTTAAAGCGATCGGGGCGGGAAAAGGGTATCGCTATCCCCATGATGAACCCGGCGCGTTTGCGCCGGGAGTCGATTATCTGCCCGAGGGGATGCCCAAAACCCATTGGTACGAACCCACGGATCGAGGGTTGGAGCAGAAAATCACAGAAAAATTGGCTCGGTTGCGCGCGCTCGATGCCGCGTGGCGCAACGAACACCATCAGTAACCGTAACGAAAATCAGGAAGGAAATCATGCTCGACATCCAATTGTTGCGACAAGACTGGGAAACCGTTCAGAAAGCGCTCGCTCGGCGCGGCGGGACGATCGACTGGTCCCGTTTCGAGACGCTCGAAGCGGAACGCAAAGCATTGCAAGCCGAAACGCAGACGTTGCAAGCGCAGCGCAACCGGTTGTCGAAAGCGGTGGGGCAGTGTAAAGCGAAAGGGGAGGATGCGTCGGAACTGCTGCGCGAGGTCGCCGAAGTGAAAGCGGCGCTCGAACGCAACGAAACGCGCTTGAATGCCTTGTTGGCAGAACTCGACGCGTTCTTGGCGCAATTGCCGAACGTGCCGCACCCCTTGGTGCCGGACGGCGCCAGCGACGCGGACAATCTCGAGGTTTCGCGCTGGGGGACGCCGCGTTCGTTCGACTTTCCGGTTCGCGACCATGTCGAGATCGCCGAAGGGCTGGGGGGATTGGAAAACGAGATCGCCGCGGCGCTTTCGGGGAGCCGTTTTGCGCTTTTGCGCGGGGACGTCGCGCGGCTTCACCGCGCGCTGGCGCAGTTCATGCTCGACGTCCACACCCGCGAACATGGCTACGAAGAGGTGGCGCCGCCGTTTCTCGTGCTGCCACGCGCCTTGTTCGGCACGGGGCAGTTGCCGAAATTTGCCGAAGACCTCTTTCAGGTGCCTCGGTCCGACGCCGAATCGCTTTACCTCATCCCCACCGCGGAAGTGCCGGTGACCAATATCGTTCGCGAACGAATTCTCGACGAAGCCGATCTTCCCCTCAAATTCGTTGCCTGGACGCCCTGTTTTCGCGCCGAGGCGGGTTCGCATGGCCGTGATGTACGCGGGCTGATCCGGCAGCACCAATTCGAAAAGGTCGAATTGGTTCGGATCGAACACCCGGACTGTTCGTACGACGCGTTGGAGGCGCTCACCGCGCATGCCGAAGCGATCTTGATTAAATTGGGCTTACCCTATCGTAAAGTGAAATTATGCGCTGGGGACTTGGGCTTCAGTGCCGCGATGACGTATGATTTGGAGGTCTGGTTGCCCGCTCAAAACACCTACCGGGAAATCTCCTCCTGCTCGAATACGGAAGCATTCCAGGCGCGGCGGATGCAGGCCCGCTTTCGGCCCGCAGGGGGCGGGAAACCGCAACCGGTGCATACGCTCAACGGTTCGGGGCTGGCGGTAGGGCGCACGTTGGTCGCGGTGCTGGAAAACTACCAGCAAGCCGACGGCAGTGTGGTGGTTCCCGAGGCGTTGCGCCCGTGGATGGGTGGGCAAGAGGTATTGGAGCCTCGCGCGCGCCGGTGACGCAAAAAGCGCGGCGCGGTCGGCGAGGTTTGGCTTCCCAGAAAGGAGTCATGCATGGTATGGACGCTGGGCATCGCCACCGCGCCCGTTCCCGAAGAACGGCGACTGGCGCTCACCCCGGAGCTGGTCGCGAAGTATGAGCAGTTGGGCGCCAGCATTGTGCTCGCGAAAGGGGCGGGGCTTCGCGCCCACTGGCCCGATGCGGCCTTTGAAGGTGTCACGTGGGTCGATTCTCCACAGGCGGTTTTCGCTCGCGCCGATGTCGTGGCGTGCGTGATGCCGCCGACACTCGACGAAATCGCAGCGATGCGTCCCGGTTCGGTGTTGGTGGGGGCGTTACGGCCTTGGGCGTCAGCGCAGCAGATCGACGCGCTATGTGCGCAGCGGGTCACCGCATTCGCGCTCGAATTGCTGCCGCGGATCACCCGTGCGCAGCCAATGGATATCCTGTCGTCGCAAGCCACCGTCGCGGGGTATGAAGCGGCGTTGATCGCTGCCGACCATGCGCCGAAATTCTTTCCGATGCTCACCTATGCCGCAGGGACGATCCGTCCCGCGAAGGTCTTCGTGATCGGTTGCGGTGTTGCGGGGTTGCAAGCGATCGCTACGGCCCGCCGCTTGGGGGCGATGGTCGAAGCGTACGATGTCCGTCCCGAAACGCGAGAACAGGTTGCGTCACTCGGCGCGAAATTCGTCGATACCGGAGTCGTCGCGGTGGGTGCAGGCGGTTATGCGCGCGAACTCACTGAAGCGGAGCAGGCGCAACAGACCGCGGTGCTCAGCAAAGCGGTTGCCGCTGCCGACGTGGTGATCACCACGGCTTCGGTTCCGGGGCGTCCCGCGCCCAAAATCGTCACGCAGGAGATGCTGGCAGCGATGCGACCGGGTGCGGTCGTCGTTGACCTCGCCGCTGAACAAGGCGGAAACGTCGAAGGGACGGTGTTGGGAGAAAAACGGTGGATCGGTGACGTGCTGGTGATTGGACCGGCCTTCATCCAGAGCCGCATGCCGGTGCACGCCTCCGAAATGTTCGCCAAAAACGTCTGGCATTTTCTTGCCCCGCACGTTCAGGATGGTGCGCTCGCGTGGCAGTGGGAAGACGAGATCGTGACTGCGACGTGTATCACCCGCGATGGCGCGCTCGTCAATGAGCGCGTCCGGGAATGGTTGGGGGGGTAGCAGCGAATGGATGGCATCTCTGCGCTCTTTATTTTCATGCTGGCAGCCGTCGCTGGGTACGAAATCATTGCCCGCGTGCCGGTGATCCTCCACACGCCGTTGATGTCCGGTTCGAACTTCGTCCACGGCATCGTCCTCGTCGGAGCGATGGTGGTGTTGGGCCACGCCGAAGGGGCGCTCGAGACCGCGATCGGCGTACTCGCGGTAGCGCTGGGTGCGGCGAACGCCGTCGGGGGGTATGTCGTGACCGATCGCATGCTTGCGATGTTCCAGAAAAAGGGGGACAAGCAGTGATCGAAATGATCTATTTCCTGGCGACGTTCGCGTTCATCATGGGGTTGCGGGCGATGAGCGCCCCCGCGACAGCGGTGCAGGGGATGCGCATCGCTGGGGTGGCGATGGTGGTCGCGGTGGGGGCAACCTTTTTCACCCCGGGGTTGCATAACCTGGGTTGGATGGTCGCAGCGATCGCTGTCGGGGGTGGTTTGGCTTGGATCTGGGCGCGTCGGGTGGCGATGACCGAAATGCCCCAGATGGTGGCGATCTATAATGGCCTGGGCGGGGGCGCTGCTGCGGCGATCGCGGCGGTGGAATTGCTCGGTGCTCAGACTGGTCTCCCGACTTCGGTGGGCGTTCTCGCTATTCTGGGCGCGGTGATCGGTGCGGTCGCGTTTTCCGGCAGCCTCGTTGCGTGGGCGAAACTCGACGGCCGCGTCCGCAAGGTTTGGCGCCTCAAGCGTGGCCACAACGACGTCGTGCTGCTCTTGGCGATCCTGACTCTGGGAATCGGATTGACTTTGGGGGTCAGTGGTGCGCCCAGCGCTGGCGGATTGCTGCTCTTCTTCGTGCTGGCGCTCGCGCTCGGTGTGCTCGTGACATTGCCGATCGGTGGTGCCGATATGCCAGTGGTGATCTCGTTGCTCAACGCCTTTACCGGGCTGGCGGTCGGCTTCGAAGGGTACGTGCTCGCGAACCCGATGTTGATCGTTGCCGGCATCGTCGTCGGGGCGTCGGGAACCCTCTTGACGCTCTTGATGGCCAAAGCGATGAATCGCCCGATCCGCAACGTCCTCTTTGCCCCGATCACCGGCGAAGCTGCGGAGCACGAGCCTGGTAGCGTCACGGGACGGTTGAAGACGTACGCCCCCACCGACGCCGCTGCGGCGCTCCGTTACGCGCAACAGGTGGTGATCGTGCCGGGTTACGGTATGGCGGTTGCCGGTGCGCAACACAAAGTCTGGGAGATGGCACAACTTCTCGAAGAAGCGGGGGTTACGGTGAAGTTTGCGATCCACCCGGTTGCCGGCCGCATGCCGGGCCATATGAATGTATTGCTTGCCGAAGCCGGGGTGCCCTACGAAAAGATTTTCGATTTGGACGAGATCAACGGGGAGTTTCCGCAAACCGACGTCGTGCTCGTGATCGGCGCCAACGACGTCGTGAATCCAGCCGCGCGCACCAACCCGTCGAGTCCGATCTACGGGATGCCGATCCTCGATGTCGATCGGGCACGCGAAGTGATCGTGATCAAACGCGGACAGGGACGGGGGTATTCCGGAATCGAAAACGAACTCTTCTACCGTGACCATTGCCATTTGGTCTATGGCAACGCGCACGAGGTGGTTGCCGATATCATCGCGGAGTTGAAAACGATGGGATGAGGGCTTGGGTGGGCAAGCTCTCCCGGTGGTTCGGGACGGCGCTTGCGGGGTTGCTGCTTGCTGCGTCGGTACACGCGCAAAGCGACCGAAGCAGTGAGAAGGCGCCGTTCATCGGCGGCGAACGGGCCCAGGCGATGCGTAACGCGCCGTTTCAGGGTGTCGCGCAAACGAGCGCGGCACTCCAACGGCTTGCGCTGGACATGCAGCTTTTCGATTATTGCCAGAATCCGTTGCTCAGTGACGACGCATTGGCCCCTCTTTTGGCGGAAGCAGCTCGGTTGACCGGGGATGAACCGACCTGTACGGCGGTGATGGTACGGCTGGGGTATCTTCAGCATCGGCGCACGCAGCGCTGATTGCTGTGCGCACAGAAGGCCCGTCGTGTCTTTGGGGTGTGGGTGGCTGAAGCTGATGAGGCCTACGGGCGATTATGGGATGCTTGCGGACTCGCGGTTTGCCTGAGGGTCAGCGGCTTCGTACTCTCTTGCCAGGGACCAAATATCGGGCCTTGTTGGAAACGGCAGCCGAGCGCGGCCAGAAAATCGCGTTGTGCCGCGGTTGCAACGCCTTCGGCGATGACCGTAAAGCCCATCGCGTTACCGAATTGCAGTAACCCGTCGAGCAATTTTTCTACCCGTTCGTCGCGACCGATCTGCGTGACCCACGTTCCCGCAAGCTTGAGCGCATGAACAGGCAGGTGGGCAAGGAGCCCAAAGGCGCAAGCCCCTTGTCCCACGTGATCGACGACGATCCGTACCCCTTTTTCCCCCATTTCGAGCAGGTGCGCGCACTGGCGCGTGTCGAGTGCAGCAAACGCGGTTTCGTCGATTTCCAACATGAGCAGCGACCAAGGGAGCGACGCGGTCCGCCATACGGTTTTGATCTGGGTGAGGGTTTCGGGCTGTTGCAATTGCCGCGCGTCGAGGTTGAGTGCCAATGGGGTCTGCCATTGCCGCACCCAGGAAATCGCGTGTGTGAGCCATGCGGTCAGCCAGGCACGGTTTGCGGCTGTATCAAGAAGGAGTGGAGTGACGGTTTCCGCGTCGAGCGTACCGCGATGCGGGACGTGCCATCGTAAGACCCCTTCGGCGCCATTGAGCATGCCGGTGGCGACGTCGACGCACGGGGAAAGCCACAGGGTGAAGTCCTCCGGTGTCGCAGCAGCCAGTTGTTCCGTCAGCGAATGGGAATCTGGTGTGTTTTTTTCGGGTGCGGAAACGGTGTCGGTTGTACGGCGCCGTGAGGGGTTCCGATGTGTGGTAAACAGCAGCACGCGCCAACCTGGGGTGGGGCCGTGCAGGATACGTGCCCGCAACGGGTGGGGTTCGATGCCTTCGATCAGAGCCACTGGCGGTTCGTCCGCTTTCGGCCAATGCACCGTCGCCGCTTCGGTGATCGGTTGGTGCAACGGAAGCGGCGGTGTTGCCCAGCGTGTACGTGCCGCGGCATTGACCGCGACCAGCCGCTCAGTTTCGTCGAGGACCCAGATCGGTTCAGTGCTCGCAGCGGCGAGTTGGATCCAAAACGTTTCGGCAAGCGACGTACTGCGGTACTGTTCGTGAAGCAAGTCCGGTGCGATGAGGATCGCGTGCATCCCCGGACGGATGCGTGCCGCTGCGGTGAAGCGAAATACCTTTTTGCGTCCGTGCGGCAACGCCAACGTGATGCTTCCTTTGGTTTCATTTTGAATGAACCAACGTGCCCGGGCGTGCAAAAAAGCTTGGGGGGAGGGAAACAGGGATTCCAGAGGCGCTTGAATCAATTCACGGTAATTGCGTTCGAGCCACCGGCACGCGGCGCTGTTGACTTCCAAGATACGCTCATCGCTGACGATCAACAAACCTTCGTCGATGAGTTCCAGGAGCGCCAAATAGACGCCGATTTCGACCCCTTCGGAAAAATCGGGGCGGAACGGTTCGTTCGTTTCGGGCAGCGACACCATCGGGGAAAGGTCCAGGAACGACACGGACAGCATACCCGACAGAGCCGGAAATCGAAACGAAGAAAAACGGGTCTTTCTCAGGCGATTTTTGCAGCGACTCAAGCTTCGGCCGACTCACGGCGACCAGAGCCCCCGAGCAAAACCGGGACGGGGTCGCGGCGGCGTCCCCCCCAGAGCGCTTCCATCGTCTGCCAGTCGAAAGGTTGCGTAGGGTCTCCTGCATCCGTTCGTTGTTGAGCCCCTCGCCACGTTGCTGGAATTTCGTCGCGGACCACCGTTGGCATCGCGTCGCTTTCCACCGCCATTTGGACCTTCGGGGAACGGCGGTCTCGCACCCGTTCCCGTTTTTCGGGACGTGCCGGGGCTGCAGGGGACTCCCATTTCTCTCCTGGGATTTTCTGTTTCAGAAGCTTTTCGATCGCTTCCAATCGCTCCTCTTCGCTGGGGTCGACCAGCGAGATCGCGATTCCCGTGTGACCAGCACGGCCGGTTCGGCCAACCCGGTGGATGTAATCTTCTGGATTGGGCGGAAGCGCAAAATTGACGACGAACGGCAGCCCTTCGATGTCGAGCCCGCGCGCGGCGACATCGGTCGCGACCAAGACGCGCAATTTGCCGTCACGAAACGCTTCGAGGGTTTCCAGACGTTGCTGCTGGCTCTTGTCGCCGTGGATCGCTTGGGCGTTGACTTTGTTGCGCTGTAAGAATGCCGTGAGTCTGCCGCACGCCACTTTGGTGTCGACGAAAACCAGTACTTGGCCCTCCCGGTCGTGCAACAGCTGCAGGAGCGCGTGGCGTTTTTGCTCTTGGGCGACCCAGAAGACCTTGTGTTCGATGGTTTCGCTCACCGTATTGCGGCGGGCGACCTCGACGGTAACGGGGTCGTGGAGCCACTGTTCCGCCAATTTGCGGATCGCGGGTGAAAAGGTGGCAGAAAAAAGGGCTGTTTGGCGGGTTGCGGGCAGATGCTCGACGATGCGGCGAATATCGGGGAGAAATCCCATGTCGAGCATGCGGTCTGCTTCGTCGAACACCAGGAACGCCACCTGATTGAGGCGAACCGTTTTCTGTTCCAGATGGTCGAGGAGTCGTCCCGGCGTGGCGATCACGATCTCCACTCCTTGGCGCAGCGCTTCGGCTTGCGCCTTGAAGTCGACGCCTCCGAAAATCGCGGTGCTTCTGAGCGGCAGGTATTTTCCGTACTGGGCAACCGCTTCGGCAACCTGAAGGACCAGCTCTCGCGTGGGCGCCAGTATGAGCGCGCGGGTCGGGTGGCGCGCCGGGCTGGGTGAGCGGTTGGCGAAGGGTGCAAGGCGCTCCAAAATGGGCAGTGTGAAGCTTGCTGTTTTGCCCGTTCCCGTTTGGGCGGCGCCCAGCAAGTCGCGCCCCGCGAGCAACACCGGGATCGCTTTCGCTTGGATTGGCGTGGGTTCTTCGTAGCCCAATTCTTCAACTGCGCGCAGCAGTTCGGGTCTCAGCCCCAAGTCAGCAAAACGCATGCAAGCAGCCGCTCCTTCGCAGCGAGCCAATGTCCAGTTGCCATTATACCGATAAGGTACAATCGTTCATGACAATACGGTAACGAAAAGAGGGATTCAAGATGGAATACCGCCAGTTGGGCAACAGCGACCTCACCGTTTCGGCCATTTGTCTCGGGACGATGACCTTTGGCGAGCAAAACGACGAAAAAGAAGCGCACGCGCAGCTCGATTGGGCGCTCGCGCACGGGATCAACTTCATCGATACCGCGGAGATGTACCCCGTGCCGCCGCGGGCTGAAACGTACGGAGAGACGGAGCGAATCATCGGCAACTGGTTGAAACGGCAAGATCGCAGCAAAGTGGTACTGGCGACCAAAGCCGCCGGGCCTGCGCGAAGCCTCAACTGGATTCGCGGAGGTCCCAAGGCGTTCGACGAAGCGAATCTTCAGGCGGCGATCGACGGTAGTCTCAAACGGTTGCAAACCGACTATATCGATCTCTACCAGTTGCATTGGCCCGAACGCAACCAACCGATGTTTGGCGAATGGCGGTTCGACCCGAAGAAGGAGCGGCCTTTCACGCCGCTCATGAAGCAACTGGAAGCGCTCGCCAAATTGGTCGAAGCCGGAAAGGTGCGCTATGTCGGCGTTTCGAACGAGCACCCGTGGGGGGTGATGACGTTCGTTCAGCTGGCACAACAGTTCGGGTTGCCGCGGATCGTCTCGATCCAAAATGCGTTCAGCCTGCTCAACCGCACCTTCGAAGGGGGCTTAGCGGAGGTGTGTTGGCGCGAATCGGTGTCGCTGCTTGCCTATTCGCCGCTCGCTTTTGGCCACCTCACTGGGAAGTACCTCAAAGATCCCAATGCGTCCGGGCGGCTGACCCGTTTCCCCAATTTTGGACAACGATATACCAAACCCAACGTCCGCCCGGCGGTGGAAGCGTACGCTGCGCTTGCCGAAGCGTGGGGGATGAGCCCGGCAACGCTTGCGCTCAGTTGGTGTTACCACCATCCGCTCGTCACCAGCACGATCATCGGCGCCACGTCGCTTGCGCAACTGGAAGCGAACGTCCGCGCTTGGGAGACCAAACTCACGGACGAACAGCTGAGCGCGATCGACGCGGTGCATTTGCGTTACACCAACCCCGCGCCGTAAGCGGACGTCGTCAATGCCCGCCGCCTGCAGCGGCAGGGGCGGGTGCAGACGCGTTCTGTCCGTTTGCAGGGCGCGCAAGCGATGGGATCAATGGCTCGTTGCGTTCCAAAGGCTTGGCGGTGACTTGCGGCTCGTTTGGGACGAGTTGTGCCGGAACGGTAGGGAGCTCTTTTTCCAGCATATATTCGTTCATCTCCCGCCATCCCTCGTAGATCGCGGCTTTCTCCAAGTCGGGGTGCAGGTAGTAGCAATCTTCGAGCGAACGTCCGGAATGACGGCATGCCGCGCCAATCGCTTTCGCTTCGGCTTTGACTTTGTTTGGGTTGGGAATTTCCAGCGCGTCGTAGAGCGCGTCGCAGCCGGTCAAGGCAACCACGCTGGCAAGAACGAGAAGAAATTTCGGAGACATGGGCAACCTTCCGAACCGATTTGGCCAGAAGGTTATCATAATTGGTGGTGCCCAGGAGAGGACTCGAACCTCCACGCCTTACGGCACTAGAACCTGAATCTAGCGCGTCTACCAATTCCGCCACCTGGGCAGGCAACGAAGTACGCTATTATACGAAGTGTAGGCCAGCTGTCAAGGCGCTGGCATGCAGTGACAAATTGTGGATACGAATGAGTAAACGATGACCGAGAAAAGAAAAAAAACTTCGCTTTCGCGACGTTCCCGTAACCGAAAAGCGCGTGACAACGGGGTGAAACCGTCCCGCACGCCTGAACGTACCCGTGATGGCCGTGATGCTCAGGCTCTTCATCGAACAAAACGGCTTGCGGCAACCCAAGAAGCGGCGCGCGCGGCACCGCTTGACGTCGACCGTTTGGCCGAGATTGCCGCAGCACTTCCCCCCAAACGGCGTGCAGACCCCTATTTGGCACGCGAAGTGTTGCGCTACGGCGACAATCCACTTCCCAGCCGTGAATACATCATCGAGACGTTGGAGCGCGCTGGACGGCCGCTCAAAATGGCTGAGTTAGCGAACGAACTCGAAATCCGTCCGTTTGAACTCGCGCTCTTCGAACGCCGCGTCACGGCGATGGAACGCGACGGCCAAATCCTGACCAACAGGCGAGGTGCCCTGATCCTGCCAGAGAAAGCTGCGCTCATCCGCGGCCGTGTCCAGGGCCATCCCGACGGATTCGGTTTCGTGATCCCGGATGACGGTGGTCCCGACATCTTCTTGGGGCCCAAGGAGATGCGTGAGGTCTTGCACGGCGATCGTGTCATGGTGCGGGTCACGGGTCGTGACCCACGGGGGCGGCCCGAAGGCAAAATCGTCGAGGTGCTCGAACGGCGAACCACGCGGGTCGTAGGGCGCGTGATCGTCGAGCACGGCGTGATGCTGGTAGCGCCAGAGGATAAGCGCATCGCGCAAGATATTTTGATCGCGCCCGAAGCCGGTCGGCGATCGCGAAAACCCAAAGCAGCACCGGGAGACGTCGTCGTTGTCGAGATTGTCGAACCTCCCAGCAAATACGCGCAACCAATCGGCAAGATCGTCGAGGTGTTGGGGCGATACGACGATCCGGGAATGGAGATCGAGATCGCACTGCGCAAATTCGATCTGCCTTTCGTCTGGAGTTCGGCGGCCAAGGCGCAGACGCGGCGATTGCCCGATGCGGTTCGTCCCCATGACCAGAAAGGCCGCGAGGATTTGCGCCATCTGCCGTTCGTCACGATCGACGGCGAAAACGCCAAAGACTTCGACGACGCGGTCTTCTGCGAACGGGTGGGGAGAGGGTTTCGGCTCCTGGTTGCGATCGCCGACGTCGCGCACTATGTGAAACCGGAAACGCCGCTTGACCAAGAGGCTTACGAGCGAGGGAATTCGGTCTATTTTCCTCGTCGCGTAATTCCGATGTTGCCAGAAAAGCTCAGCAATGGGCTCTGTTCGTTGGTGCCGCGCGAAGACCGATTGGCAATGGTCTGCGAGATGTTCGTGTCGCCACGTGGCAAAGTGGAGCGCTACCGCTTCTTCCCTGCGGTGATCCATTCGCATGCCCGCTTGACCTACACGATCGTTGCCAAAGCGCTTTACGAAGGGGACAAAACGGCGCGCGAAACGGTCGCCGATTTGCTGCCCCATTTGGAAACGCTCGACGCGGTCTTTCGGGTACTGCTTGCAGCGCGCAAGCGGCGCGGTGCGATCGAATTCGAAACCACCGAAGTGGAGTTTCTCTTCGACGACAACGGCAAGATTCGTGGCGTCAAACCGGTGGTACGTAACGACGCGCACCGGCTCATCGAAGAGTGTATGCTCGCCGCGAACGTCTGTGCGTCACAATTCTTGGCCGAGCACGAACACCCCACGCTCTATCGCGTCCATGAACCACCTGACCCGGAAAAAATTGCCAAACTGCGTGAATTTCTGGCGGGATTTGGCATCGAGCTTCCGGGCGGGGACGAGCCGTCACCGAAAGACTTTACCCGGGTACTGGAAAAGATCGAAGGCCGGCCGGATGCGCCGCTCTTGCAGATGGTGATGCTGCGTTCGCTCAAACAGGCGCGTTATGCACCGGACAATGCCGGCCATTTCGGCTTGGCTTATCCCTGCTATACCCACTTCACTTCGCCGATTCGCCGCTACCCCGATCTGCTCGTGCACCGCGCGATCAAAGCAGTGCTTGCGGGCAGCCAATACACCCCAAGTCGACCGTGGGAAGAGATCGGTGCGCATTGCTCGATGACCGAACGGCGTGCGGACGAGGCAACGCGCGAGGTGATGAACTGGCTCAAGTGCTACTACATGCAGGAGCACATCGGGGAGGTTTATACCGGTACCGTTTCGGCTGTCGTTCCGTTCGGGCTCTTCGTCACACTGGACGAAGTCTTCGTCGAAGGGTTGGTCCATATTTCCGATCTTGGCGCCGACTACTTCCAGTACGACGAAGTGGGTCATGCGCTCGTTGGCGAACGGACGAAGGTTCGCTACCGTTTGGCCGATCGCGTCAAAGTGCAGGTGGCACGGGCCGATCTGGCGACGAGCAAAATCGATTTTCACCTCATCGAGCGACTGGAGGGCGACGCGTGAAGGCGCGCAGCGATCGGGAAACTGCGCTGGTGTACGGCTGGCACAGCGTGACGACGATGCTGCGTGTCGCGCCGCAACGCATCGTGCAACTCCATGTGGCAGTGGAGCGCAAAAGCGATGCGCGTGTGCAAGGCCTGATCCAGAAAGCCGAGGCGGCTTCTGTCCCGGTGGTGTGGGTCGAGCGGTCGCTTCTGACGAAGTGGATCGGACACGGCCGCCATCAAGGCGTGGTGGCAACCCTCAACCCAGATGCTCGGACGGTCACGCTCGAAGCGGTGCTGCCCAACAGCATGGAGTACCCCAATCCGGCGGCGCGCCAGCTGCTGACGCCGCCGCTCTACCTGGTGCTCGATGGTGTGACCGACCCGCACAACCTGGGGGCCTGCCTGCGCACCGCCGACGCGACGGGCGTGCGCGCGGTGATCGTTCCCAAAGATCGTTCGGTGGGGATCACGCCTGTGGTGCGCAAAGTCGCGAGCGGCGCTGCCGAAACCGTGCCGGTCGTTTTCGTGACCAATCTGGCGCGAGCGCTCGAGCAGCTCAAAGCCTCGGGCGTTTGGGTCGTCGGATTGGCGGGCGAGGGTGACCGGTGGCTCGCAACCTGCGATCTTTCCGGTCCCTTGGCGCTCGTAATGGGTGCCGAAGGCGAGGGGCTGCGACCGCTCACACGCGCGCATTGCGATTTCTTAGCGCGGCTGCCGATGCTTGGTGTCGTCGAAAGTCTTAACGTTTCCGTTGCCGCAGGGGTTGCCCTCTACGAAGTCGTGCGCCGCCGCTTCGACAGGGTTTAAGGCGTCGCGTCCTCCTTTGCGCTGCGTCATTCCAAGGCCGTCGCGTGACGGCCTTCTTTTTTACTATTGACAATAATGATTCTCATTATCTATAATGTTCTTGAAACAAGCATGAGGGAATGAGCGCAGTGGCAAATCAAGCACGGACGGGTGCCGAACGGGTTTCGCAATGGCTCACCCTTATCTCAGCGGTGGTTGCGGTAACGCTGTCTGTTTTGGATTGGCTCTACTGGGGGCGCTAATGGCCGAGAGCGGGTGCGTGAAAAGAGCGATTACGGAGCGGATGGTGCAAGCCGCAGCGTCGCTTGAACCCCATTTTGCACCTGAGGTTCTTTTTGCTGCGGTGATCGAAGGAGTACCTGCGGTCGAATATCAGCCCATTGTCCGTTTGGAAGATGGCGCAATCATTGGGTACGAAGCTTTGGCGCGTTTTTCGGCATGGGGTCGGGCAATTCCGCCAGATCAGCTTTTTGCGGCGCTACATTGCAATCCGATGCTGCTTCACTACGCCGAATGGAAGTGCAAGGCGATCCAGTTGGCGTTGGCACCCAAAAACGGGCTTCTGTTCCTCAATTTAGAGCCCGACGCGTGGCATCAGGGGCAATGCGGAAACTGGGTCGATCCCTATCTCGAATTGTTCGCTGCGGCGCGCGAACGGTTGGTGGTCGAAATTGACGAAAGTTGCCATCTTCATGCTGCAACCATCTCCGGAACCCTTGCCGAACGGTTGGCTGAACGGGGCATTGCGGTTGCCATTGACGATTTGACCCCAACGCACGGCATCGCATTGCGATCGCTCTACCAATACGCGGCATTTCTCAAATTCGATCGCGCCTTTCTGAAGGAGGGGAGCAAACGCAACCCTTTTTTCGAACATCTTTTCGCTGCGGCAAAAGAGAGTGGGGCCACATTGGTATTGGAAGGTGTCGAACGGGCGGAAGATCTTTCGTTTGCGGCGGCGCTCGGTTTCGATTGCGTCCAAGGATTCTATTTCGCCGATCGGATCGTTCGAAAACAAGGAACGACACAGCTTTGGCGACGGTTGTGGCGTGAGCGCCGCGCGTGCACGGGCTGTCAGATGACGTGTGCGGTACGTGATGAGGAGGTGATAGGTGGATAGACCCACTGCGTCCCTGCCGATGAGCAGCGTCATGGTCGGGATACGAAAAGGGCGCAAGCGGCTCTGGGAGTTGGAGGAAAAGCTCCTTTGTCCCGTGATTGGT
>Ga0207870_100052_pt1 | contig 136107 bp, 132 predicted proteins | sample CeladaPassage60B_FD_187477 | JGI IMG/M metagenome (GOLD analysis project Ga0207870, IMG submission 187477) | Cellulose-adapted microbial communities from the Joint BioEnergy Institute, USA - Passage3 60B (SPAdes) (version 2) | ecosystem: Engineered > Bioreactor > Continuous culture >... | reverse complement strand
TCGGCGGTGCCGGTTGGGTCGAGCAGGTGTTCGAGTTCGGGCATGTCCCCGGACGCCTCCTGGTGTGGGTCGTTGGGGGTGCTTGGTGGTCAGCTAAGCACGCCCCAGGATGGATGACAAGATTGTGCACAATATTGCCAATCAGATCTGCGGCCCAGGGTCCGTGGAGATCGGCGCCCGCTCACGGCGCACTCAGGCGCCGGTGAGCCGGCGCAGCACGTCGGGCAGCTCGGGCGGCTCCACGTGCTCGGTGAGCGCGGCGAGCTCCGCGCGGGAGAACCAGCCGAAGCCCAGCAGGTTGCCCGTCTCCTCCGCGGTGAGCGCGGCCGGGGCGACCTGCGGCCGCTCGGCGAACCGGGCGAGATAGAACGGCTCGGTCTTGACGTAGCGCACGCCCAGCCACATGTAGTCGCGTGGCACGGGCACCCAGCGGTCGAGCACGGCGTCGCCCGGGAGCCCGGTCTCCTCGGTGAGCTCGCGCCGGGCGGCCTCGAGCGGCGTCTCCCCGGGGTCCACCCCGCCGCCGGGCGGCTCCCAGAACACGAGCCCGCTCACCGGGTCGCGCCACCGCAGCAGCAGCACGTGACCCGCACCGTCCACGCAGAGCACCCGCGCCGCGGGTCGATCGCTCGTCACCCTTCGATCGTGCCCTCCGCCCCGCCGTACCGTGTGGCCGACCCCTCGGTTGCGAGCCCGCGCGCGGGCCGGGGCCGCGCCGCCTCACCGCACCCATGCCCGGTGCGGGCGGGCGTATGACGACGGGGCCGTTGCGCGGGGCCCGGCTCCCCGGCAGGGCCGTACCGGTGGGCGGTGGAGGGGCGATCAGCCGATCGGTTGACGGCGGGGTCGACCGCATGCGTGCGCGGGTACGGCCCGGCGGCCGATGTGGCCGGGCGGGGTTCCGGGCGACGCTGGACACATGGCGATCATCGAGGTCAGCGGGCTGGTCAAGCGGTACGGCGGGGTCGCGGCGCTGGACGGGGTGTCGTTCTCCGTGCCGGAGGGGGAGATCTTCGGGGTCCTCGGGCCCAACGGGGCGGGGAAGACCACCGCGGTCGAGTGCACGGCCGGGCTGCGGCGGGCCGACGCGGGACGAATCCGGGTGCTCGGGCTCGACCCCGTCGCGGACGCGCGGCGGCTGCGCCGGTCGATCGGGGTGCAGCTGCAGCAGGCGCAGCTCCCGGAGAACATCAAGGTGTGGGAGGCGCTCGACCTGTACGCCTCCTTCTACGAGCGGCCGCGGGACTGGCGCGGGCTGCTCGCCGAGTGGGGCCTGGCGCACCGGCGCGACGCCCGGTTCGGCGGGCTGTCCGGCGGGGAGCGGCAGCGGCTGTTCATCGCCCTCGCGCTCGTCGGCGACCCGAAGGTCGCCTTCCTCGACGAGCTCACCACCGGGCTCGACCCGCAGGCGCGGCGCGACACCTGGGACCTGATCCGGCGGGTGCGCGACGGCGGGGTGACCGTGGTCCTGGTCAGCCACTTCATGGACGAGGTGGAGGAGCTGTGCGACCGGGTGGCGGTGCTCGACCGCGGGCGGGTGGTCGCGGTGGACACGCCGACCGGGCTGATCGACGGGGCCGGCGGCGGGCATCGGGTGCGGTTCCGGCCGCTCACACCGCTCGACGACGCGCTGCTGACCGCCCTGCCCGAGGTGATCGCGGTGAGCCGGGACGGCGATCAGGTGACCGTGACCGGAACCGGCGACGTCGCCACCGCGGTGACCGGCGCGCTCGCCCGCGGCCACGTCCTCGTCGCCGACCTGCGCATCGACCGGCGCACGCTCGACGACGCGTTCACCGCGCTCACCGGCCGTTCGTTCCAGCCGTAACCGTAAGGAGGCGCCATGCCGATCTCATCCGGCACCCTGCCCGCGAGCGTGGTCAAGCTCACCGCGGTCGAGGCGAAGCTGCTCGCCCGCGAGCCCGGGTCGTTCTTCGCCGTGGTCATCCCGCTCTTCATCCTGGTGATCTTCGGGTTCTCGCTCACCCCCGGGGACGCCGTGCTGCTGCCGACGACGCTCGCGATCGGCGTCGGTCTGGTCGGCCTGTACCTGGTGCCGACCACCCTCGCCACCTATCGGGAGCGGGGCATCCTGCGCCGGCTCGCCGCCACCCCGCTGCGCCCCGAGGCGCTGCTCGCCGTACAGCTCCTGCTCCAGCTCGGGCTCGCGGTGCTCGGCTGCGGCCTGCTCCCGGTGGCCGTCGGGGCCCTGCTCGGCGCGGCGGTGCCGCGGCCCGGCCTGGTGCCGTGGGCGGTCGCGGTCTTCCTGCTCGGCGCGGTGGCGATGTTCGCGATCGGGCTGGTGATCGCCGCCGTCGCCGCGAACGGGCGGAGCGCGAACGGCATCGGCGTGCTGCTCTACTTCCCGCTCGCCTACCTCGCCGGGCTCATGCAGCCCCGGCACCTCATGCCGGAGGCGCTCGCCCAGGCCGGCGAGTTCACCCCGCTCGGCGCGTTCGTGCGGTCGCTGCGGGACCTGTGGGCCGGGGACGCGCCTCATCCCGTACATCTGGGAATAATGGCGGCATATGCCGCACTGGCCGGCCTGGCGGCGGCGAAGTCCTTCCGGTGGGAGTGATCCGAGATGGTGGCGGGGGACGGGCGTCTCGAGCGATGGGAAGGACGGCTGGAGCGGCTCGCCGGGGCCGTGCCGTACGCGCTCCTCGCCCTGGCCACCCTCGTCACCGTGCTCGACGGCGGCCACGCGGCGCCGGGCGGGGCGCCGGTGACGCTCGGCCTCGCCGCCCTCGCCGCCGGCTGGATGCTCGCGCCGACGGCGGCCCGCCGCCGCGGCCGGGCGGACCTCGCCGGCCCGCCCGCCGTCGGCTACGTCGCCGGGCTCGTCGTGCTGATCGCGGCGCTCAACACCCGGTCGATCTGGTTCGCGACCTTCTTCGTCTTCGTCGGCTACCTGCACTCCTGGCGGTATCTAAGCGGTGGGTGGCGGTTCGCCGGGGTGGCCGCGACGGCCGCGGTCAGCGTCCCGCACTACCTTGGCGGGCCGCCCGACCCCGCCCGGCCCGGCACGCTCCTCACCTACCTGCTGGTCGTCGGCGTGATCACCTCGATGGTCGGGCTGTTCAGCCTCGTCGGCGAGGTGACCGCGGCGCGCAGCGCCGAGCGCAGGCGCATGGTCGCGCGCCTCGAGGAGCTGCTGCACGAGAACGCGGGCCTGCAGGCCCAGCTGCTCGTCGCCGCCCGCGAGGCCGGCGTGCTCGACGAGCGGCAGCGCATGGCCCGGGAGATCCACGACACCCTCGCCCAGAGCCTCACCGGCATCATCACCCAGCTCCAGGCCGCCGAGCGGGCCGCCGACGGCCCCGGCGCGGATCCGGCCGTCTGGCGCCGCCACCTCGGCAACGCGGTACGGCTCGCCCGCGACGGCCTCGCCGAGGCCCGCCGTACCGTGGACGCGGTACGGCCCGGCCCGCTGCGCGCGGCCCGGCTGCCCGACGCGCTCACCCACGTGGCCGCCGACTGGTCCCGGCTCTCCGGGGTGCCCGCCGAGGTCACCGTCACCGGCGAGCCCCGCCCGCTCCACCCGGAGGCCGAGACGACGGTGCTGCGCGTCGCCCAGGAGGCGCTCGCCAACGTGGCGAAGCACGCCGACGCCACCCGGGTCGGCGTCACCCTCTCGTACATGGCCGACCTGCTCGCGCTCGACGTGCGCGACGACGGCGCCGGCTTCGACACCTCCCGCCCCGCCGCCGGCCGCGGCTTCGGCCTCACCTCGATGCGGCAGCGCGCCGAGCGCCTCGGCGGCACGTTCACGATCGAGTCCGAGCCCGGCGCGGGCACGGCCGTGTCGGCGACGGTCCCGGCGATCCCGCCGGTCGCCGCGGCCGCGGACCGCCCGCCCGCCGAGGCGGTGCCCGGTGCCTGAGCCCGCCGGGCGCGCCGCGCCCATCCGGCTGCTCGTCGTCGACGACCACCCCATCGTCCGCGACGGCCTGCGCGGCATGTTCTCCGGCGACCCGCGGTTCACCGTGGTCGGCGAGGCCGGCGACGGCGCCGCGGCGGTCGACCTCGCCCGCGCGCTGCACCCCGACGTGATCCTCATGGACCTGCGCATGCCGCGGATGGACGGGGTGGCCGCGATCCGGCGGCTCGCCGGGCTCGGCTGCCCGGCCCGGGTGGTGGTGCTCACCACCTACGACACCGACGCGGACATCCTCCCCGCGATCGAGGCGGGCGCCACCGGCTACCTGCTCAAGGACGCGCCCCGAGAGGACCTGGTGCGCGCCGTCGAGGCGGCCGCCCGCGGCGAGGCCGTGCTGTCGCCCGCCGTCGCCGCCCGCCTGCTGCACCGGGTCCGCACCCCGGACGAGCCGCTCAGCCGCCGCGAGCTGGAGGTACTCGAGCTGGTCGCGAACGGCGCCACCAACCGCGAGGCCGCCGCCCGCCTCTTCATCAGCGAGGCGACGGTGAAGACGCACCTGCTGCACATCTACGAGAAGCTGGGCGTGAACGACCGCGCCGCCGCGGTCGCCGCCGCCTACCGCCGCGGGCTGCTGCCGCGCGCCCCCGGCTGACCCGGCGCGGCCGTACCGCCCGGCCCGCGCGTCAGCCGTACACGTAGACGGCGCGGCCCTGCTTGCGGGCGTCGCGGGCGGCGAGCAGCCGGGGCCGGACGGGCTCGGGGAGCAGCTCGGCGGCCTCCTCCCAGGGGAAGAAGCCGTACGCGTCGAGCTCCTCCTCCTGCAGCGTGATCTTCTCGCCGCCGGGCAGTGTGCCGCCGTCGAAGACGAAGGTGACGAGGCTGCGCGGCCGGTCGCCGTCGGGGAGCTGCCAGTGCACGACGAGCAGCTCGCCGGGGGTGATGTGCAGGCCCAGCTCCTCCAGCACCTCGCGCTCGGCGGCCCGGTGCGGGTACTCGGCGCCCTCCACCACGCCGCCGGGGATCGACCACCCGGGGCGGTAGTTGGGCTTCACCAGCAGGACGCGGTCGGCGGCGTCGGTGAACAGCACGCTCGCCGAGGCGAAGTGGGCGGGCAGGGTCGCGAACCAGGCTTGGGAATCGAGAGTCATCGGATCAACCGTACCGCCCGGGCGACGGCCCCCGGAGGGAACCTGGCCGCCGCCCGGGACGCGTGTGCCGGTACGGAGGATCAGGCGTCCGGGTCGGTGACCGTCGCGGTGGCGGTCATGACCCGGTCGAAGCCGACCTGACGCCGCGGACCGGTCATCGTGGCCTGCAGGGTCTTGCGGATGTCCGCGCTGGAGGCGCCGACCCGCAGCTCCACCTGGCCGGGGTCGACCTGCCGGACCCCGGCGACGCCGGTGTAGGAGGTCTGGTCGGCGTGGATGGTGAGGGTGACCGCGCGGGTGGCCTTCGGCGGCAGGTCCACCCGCTGGGCGGCGATGAGCTGCTGCACCGGCCGCGCGACCTCGGCCACCGGGTCGTGCAGGTACACCTGGACCACCTCGGAGACCGGGGCGTCGGCGTCGTTGCGCAGCACCACCCGCACGTCGTAGGTGCCGTCGGTCGCCCACTCGGCGGGGCCGCCGGACACCTCCACCCAGGTGGCGGAGTTGTACGACAGGCCGTGGCCGAACGGGAACAGCTGGGTGGGGTCGCTCGAGCTCACCTGGCTGCGCTGCCCCAGCGGCGGCGCGAGGTACGTGGACGGCTGCGCCGAACCGGCGCCGGGGAACCCGACGGGCAGCCGGCCGGAGAAGTCCACCCGGCCCGCGAGCAGGTCGGCGAGCGCGGCCGCGCCCTCCTCGCCGGGGTAGAAGGCGTAGACGGCGGCGGCGAGCCGGTCGACCTGCCGTGACAGCTCGTACGGCCGGCCGGACATGAGCACGAGCACCACCGGGGTGCCGGTGGCGAGCACGGCCTCCAGCAGCTCCTCCTGCCGCCCGGGCAGCCGCAGGTCGGTGACGTCGCAGCCCTCGCCGGAGGTGCCGCGGCCGAACAGCCCCGCCTCGTCGCCGAGGACGGCGAGGCACACGTCGGCGTCGGCGGCGGCGCGCGCCGCGGCCGCGATGCCCTCGTCGTCACCGCCGACCACCGGGACGCCCTCCTCGTAGCGGACGTCGTAGCCGTTGGGGTCGGCGCGCAGCGCGTCCACGACCGTGGGCACCTCGATGCCGAGCTCCACCTCGGGGTGGTGGACGCCGACGTGGAGCGGGAACGAGTAGCAGCCCATCATCGCGTTCGGGGTGTGGGCGCGCGGGCCGACCACGGCGATCCGCTGGCCGGGCTTCAGCGGCAGGGCTCCCTCGTTCTTGAGCAGCACGATGCCGCGGCGGGCCACCTCGGCCGCGATCTCGCGGGCCTCGGCGTCGTCGAGCACGACGTCCTCGAAGTTCTCGTCCGCCTTGGCGGCCTCGGCGGCCTCGCGCAGCACCGCGGGCTCGGGGTCCCAGTCCGCGTCGAGCAGGCCGAGCCGGCACTTCTGCAGCAGCACGCGGCGCAGCGCGCGGTCGATGAGGGCGATGTCGATCTCGCCCGCCTGCACGGCCTGGACGAGGTCCTTGCCGAAGCAGTTGACGGTGGGCAGCTCGACGTCGATGCCCGCCTCGAGGGCGAGCTTCGCCGCCTCGGTGGGGGAGCCCGCGACGTGGTGCAGCGTCTGCAGGAACGGAATGGAGAAGTAGTCGGCGACGACCGTGCCGGTGAACCCGTAGGTGTCGCGCAGCAGCTCGGTGAGGAGCTTGGGGTTGGCCGCGACGGGCACGCCGTCGATGTCGGCGTAGGAGTTCATCACCGAGTCCGCCCCCGCGCGCAGCGCCATCTCGAACGGCGGCAGCAGGAAGTCGGCGATCTCCCGGGGCCCGGCCGAGACCGGGGCCAGGTTGCGCCCGCCGCGGGACGCGGAGTAGCCGACGAAGTGCTTGAGGGTGGCGATGACGCCCGCCGACTGCACGCCGCGCACGTACGCGCTGCCGATCACGCCGACGAGCAGCGGGTCCTCGCCGATCGTCTCCTCGACCCGGCCCCAGCGCAGGTCGCGGGTGACGTCGAGCACGGGGGCGAGGCCCTGGTGCACGCCGAGGCGCCGCATGGTCGCGCCGATCTTCGCCCCCATCCGCTCGATGAGCTCGGGGTCGAAGGTGGCGCCCCAGCACAGCGGCGAGGGGAAGACCGGGGCCTTCCAGGCGGCGAGCCCGGTGAGGATCTCCTCGTGCACCAGGGCGGGGATGCCCCAGCGCCCGGACTCGACGATCGACCGCTGTGCCGCCGCGAGCGAGGCCGCGCCCTTCACCACCGAGACGGGCCGGGTGCCGAAGGGCCGGGTGAGCTGCCCGATGCCGTCGCGCACCAGCTCGTCCCAGCTCACCGTGAGCACGCCGAACTCGTGCTGGTGGGGGGCCATCTCGCCGTCTTCGTTGTCGATGCCCACCCACACTCCGTAGAGCTGGGCGACCTTTTCGGCCACGCTCATGCGGGACATGAGCGCCTCGACGCGGGCCTCGTCCGGCACGCTCGCGTCCTTCCACACCTCCGGCGACGTGCCGGTTTCTACAGCCATGATGTACTCCGTTCGGTCGGTCCAGCCGTCCGCCGTCGGGCGGGCGGGCGCCGGTAGCGGGCCGGCATCACCGCGCCGCCAATGCCAGCTCCGCCGACGCCGGTACGGCGCGGCGGTGGGCTTTGACCAGCCGGTTCGGGAGCGCACCGGCGGCGCCCGGCAGGACCCGCGCGGCGGGGACGGCATGCCGCCGGCGCAGGCTCCGGACACCGTCCGGCCAGGTCACGGGCCGGTACGACGGGGCGTATTCGGGGTATTCGATCGTGCGGTGCCCGGCGCCATGCCACCCAACGCCGAGGATCGGGCCGGGCCGGGGACGGCGGCGGACGGCCGTGCTCGGCGAGGGCCGCGGACGCACCCGGACTCCTCGGCCGTCATGGTGGGCGGACGGCCGCGGGACGGTGACCGGACGGCCGCGTCCGTCGCCGGGACGCGGCGCGTTCGTCGCGGGCGCCGGAGACGATGCGTGGTACATCGACGCGATGCCGAAGCGGACGCCCGAGTGGTGACCACCGGGCGGCGATGCGGGGAATGCCGTGCGCCGGGCCACCGCGTCACGTGCGGTGACAGGGGGCGGCGGGGCCTGCGGTGGCAGCGGCCGCCGGGCGGCGCTGGGCCGGTGGGCGGGCGCGCGCGTACCGCGGGCACGGCACAACGGCCCGACCCGCCGGGCCGAGCCGATCGTTCCGGTACCGCCGAGGTGGACGACGGTCACCGCCGCGCTTCGACCTCGCGGCGGGCGCCGACCGCTGTCCGGACGCCTCGGCGAAAGGTCCGGCGGTCGGGGTTCGAAACTTTTCGGCATTCTTTTGAAAACTTCAGCATCGCGCCAACACGGTAGAACGGCACGTCGCCGGGCGTCAAGGTGGCACGGGGCCCGGCGGAGCACGGCCTCCCGGTCGCGCGGCGGCCGGGCGGCGGTCCCGAAACACCGGGGTGGCGGCGCCGCCGCGTTCCGCAGGACCGATCCACCCCGCCCGCGGTCGCCCGTACTGCGGTGAACCGCACCCCGGCGGGTGCGGAAGACCCGGGAAAATCGAGGGTTTTTCCCCATGCCGTGGGGAAGGGCGGGGTTTCTACCGTGACCGGCATGGCAGTGACAGGTATGAATCCCGACACGACCGCGCCGCCGCCCGACGGCATCGCGGGCTGGGCGATCGACCTCATGGAGGCCCTGGGCGAGCCCGGCGCCGCGATCGCCGTCGCCCTGGAGAATCTGTTCCCGCCCATCCCCAGCGAGGTGATCCTCCCGCTCGCGGGCTTCGCCGCCAGCCGGGGCGACCTCAACCTGGTGGCCGCGATCGTGTGGACCACGATCGGCTCGGTGGCCGGCGCGCTCGTCCTGTACGGCCTGGGCGCGCTGTTCGGCCGCGACCGCCTGCTCGCCGTGGCGGAGCGGCTGCCGCTGGTTCGGGCCGAGGACGTGACGAAGGCCGAGGACTGGTTCGCCCGGTACGGCCGGGCGACGGTGTTCTTCGGCCGCATGGTGCCGATCTTCCGCAGCGTGATCTCGGTGCCAGCCGGGGTGGAGCGCATGCCGCTGCCCGTCTTCACGCTCTACACCGCGTTCGGCAGCCTGCTGTGGAACACGCTGTTCGTCCTCGCCGGCTACCTGCTCGGCGAGAACTGGACGCTCGTGCAGCGGTACGTCGAGCCGATCTCGAACCTCGTGATCATCGGATGCGCGGCCGCGGTGGCGGCCTTCGTGGCGATGCGGATCCGCAGGATCCGCCGGGAACGGCATGCCCGGCGCGCCCGGGTACGCGTGGGCAGCGGCCCCCGCGAACCCCGGTGACCACCCCCTTGCTCCCGAAAATTTCAGCGACGCGACCCCGGCGGGCGGCCGGAACCGAGCCGGGCCGCCCGGTTTGCGATCAGGGTCCGGGTGACGGTCGGATGAGCCGTATGGGGGAGCGGACGGAACACGCTGCACGCCGCTGGGCGCGCACGCTCGGCGGGCTCACGCTGGGCGGCGCGACCGCGCTCGCCGAGCTGGCCGTGCTCGCCGTGGCCGGTCTCGCCCTGCTCCCCGTGCTCGCCTGGCCGGATGGCCGCGCCGCGGTACTGCGCCGGCTGCGCGCGGCGGCGCGCGCCCTCGCCGCGCTCAACCTCCGGCGGCTGGCGCGCTTTTGCGGCGGCCGGTACGGCGGGCCGCCGGACGACGGCCTGGGCCCGCACGGCGTGCCCGGCGACGTCCGGGCGGTGCGGTACCTGGCGGTGCGCTGGGCGGCCGGGCTGCTCGGCCTCGCCACGCTGGTGCTGCTCGCCGCCGGGCTCGTGGCGGCCGGCAGCGTGCTCGTCTCGTGGCTGTTCGGCACGGAGTGGTCCGCACTGGAGGACGAGAGCGGCCGTGCCTCGACCCGGATCGTGCTCCTCGCGGCCGTGCCCGGCGCGGTGCTGCTCTACCTCAACCTCACCGGGATCGCCGGGGTGGCCGAGCTCGACCGGCGACTCGCCCGGCACTTCCTCGGGCCGAGCCGTACCGAGCTGCTGCAGCGGCGGGTGGCCGAGCTCGCGGCGAGCCGGGCCGGCGCGGTCGCGGCGGTCGACGCCGAGCGGCGGCGCATCGAGCGGGACCTGCACGACGGGGTGCAGCAGCGGCTCGTCGCGCTCGGCATGCTGCTCGGCCGGGCCCGCCGCCAGAACGACTCGGAGCTGCTCCGGCAGGCGCACGAGGAGTCCCAGCGGCTTCTCGCCGAGCTGCGCGAGGTGGCCTGGCGGGTCTATCCGGCCGCGCTCGACACGCTCGGCCTGCGCGAGGCGCTGGAGGCGGTGGCGGAACGCGCCGGAATGCCGGTGCACCTCACCTACGAGGTGCCCGGCCCACTGCCCAAGCCGGTGGAGACCGCCGCGTACTTCGTGGTGTGCGAGGCGGTCACCAACGCCGCCAAGCACGCGGAGGCGGAGCGGATCACGGTGGACGTGGTTCAGGAAGGGGGGACGCTGCGGGTGCGGGTGCGTGACGACGGCAAGGGCGGGGCCGACCCGCTCGGCGGCGGCCTGTCCGGGCTCGCGCTCCGGGCCGCCGCGCTCGACGGGCGGCTCACCGTGGACAGCCCGCCCGGCGGGCCCACCGTGATCGAGGCGGAGCTGCCGTGCGGGTGATCCTGGCCGAGGACGCCACGCTGCTGCGCGAGGGCCTGGCGCGGCTGCTCGCCGACGAGGGGCACGAGGTGACCGCGTCGGTCGGAAACGCCGACGCGCTGCTGGCGGCCGTCGCCGCCGACCCGCCGGACGTGGTCGTCGTCGACGTGCGCATGCCGCCCACCCACACCGACGAAGGGCTGCGCGCGGCGCTCACCATCCGCGAGCGGTGGCCGCGGGTGGGCGTGCTGGTGCTCTCGCAGTACGTGGAGAAGCAGTACGCCGCGAAGCTGATCGGTGAGGAGGCCGGGGGCGTCGGCTACCTGCTCAAGGACCGGGTGATGCAGGTCGGGGAGTTCCTCGACGCGCTGGAGCGGGTGGGCCGGGGCGGGGCCGCCTTCGACCCCGAGGTGGTGCGGCGGCTGATCGCCCGCACGACCAGGACCGACCCGCTCGCCCGGCTCACCCCGCGGGAACGCGACGTGCTCGGCCTCATGGCCGAAGGGCTCACCAACGCGGCGATCGCCGAGCGGCTGCACGTGTCGCAGTCCGCGGTGGAGAAGCACGTCAATGCCATCTTCGACAAGCTCGAGCTGTTCCCCACGCCCGGGTACAGCCGCCGGGTGCTCGCCGTACTCCGCTATCTGGGCTCCTGAGCGCATTCGCCCGCCCAGCGGGTAGCGGGGGAGGGACCGCGGAACCAGGGAGGGCGGTATGAGCGTGGCGAGCCGCGCCGTGGGCGAGATCGTCGAGCGGGTGCCGAAGGAGCTGTTCATCGGCGGGGCGTGGCGGCCGGCCCGCGACGGCCGCACGTTCGAGGTGACGGACCCGGCGACGGGGGAGGCGCTGTGTGCGGTGGCGGACGCCGCCCCGGAGGACGGGCTCGCCGCGCTCGACGCGGCCGTGCGGGCGCAGGAGTCGTGGGCGCGGCACGCGCCGCGGGCGCGCGGCGAGATCCTCCGCGCCGCCTACGAGCTGATCACGGAGCGGCGGGAGGAGCTCGCCGTGCTCATGACGCTGGAGATGGGCAAGCCCGTGGCGGAGTCGCGGGCCGAGGTCGCGTACGCGGCCGAGTTCTTCCGGTGGTTCGCCGAGGAGGCGGTGCGCGTCGAGGGCGGGTACGCGGTCGCGCCGGACGGGCGGGGCAGGCTGCTGGTGATGAAGCAGCCGGTCGGGCCGAGCCTGCTGATCACGCCGTGGAACTTCCCGATGGCGATGGGCACCCGGAAGATCGGTCCCGCGGTGGCCGCGGGCTGCACCATGGTGATCAAGCCCGCGCGGGACACGCCGCTGTCGATGCTCGCGCTCGCCGCGATCCTGCGCGAGTGCGGGCTGCCGGACGGCGTGCTCAACCTGATCACCACGACCGCGTCGGGCCCGGTGATGGAGCCGCTCATCCGGGACGGCCGCACCCGCAAGCTGTCGTTCACCGGCTCCACCGAGGTCGGCCGCACGCTCCTCGCGCAGGCCGCCGGGCAGGTGCTGCGCACCTCGATGGAGCTCGGCGGCAACGCGCCGTTCCTCGTCTTCGCCGACGCCGACCTCGACGCGGCGGTGGACGGCGCGCTGACGGCGAAGATGCGCAACATCGGCGAGGCGTGCACGGCCGCGAACCGGTTCCACGTGCACGCGTCGGTCGCCGGGGAGTTCGCGCGGCGGCTCGCCGACCGCATGGCGGCGCTGCGCGTCGGCCCCGGCCTCGCGGAGGGCGTGCAGGTCGGGCCGCTGATCAACGCGGCGGCCCGGGAGAAGGTCGAGGAGCTGGTCGCGGACGCGGTGCGCCGCGGCGCGAAGGTCCTCGCCGGCGGCGAGCGCATCGACGGGCCCGGGTACTTCTACCGGCCGACCGTGCTCGCCGGCGTGCCGCGCGACGCCCGCGTGGTCGGCGAGGAGGTGTTCGGGCCGGTCGCGCCGATCCTCACCTTCGAGACCGAGGACGAGGCGATCGCCGCCGCGAACGACACCGAGTTCGGGCTCGTCTCCTACGTCTACACCCGCGACCTGAACCGGGCGCTGCGGGTGTGCGAGCGGCTGGAGACCGGGATGGTCGGGCTCAACCAGGGCCTGGTGTCGAACTCGGCCGCGCCGTTCGGCGGGGTGAAGCGGTCCGGGCTCGGCCGCGAGGGCGGGCGCGCCGGGATCGAGGAGTACCTGGAGCTGAAGTACGTCGCGATCAACCTGGCCTGATCGCGCGGATCGGCGGGACGGCCGCCGGGGACGGACGGCGGCGGAACCGGGGATGCCTCCGGCCGGGCCGTACCGTCGCCGCGGCGCCGGTCAGCGGACGGGCTCGTCCCCGGCGGGCAGCTGCTGGGCGTCGATCTCGGCCCGTTCGGCCTCGGTGAGGCCCGCGGCCGCGAACATCTCCTGCACCATCGCGTTCTTGCCGCGGATGTAGTCCTCGATGGTGGCGGCGGTCGCGGCGGCGCGCCGCTTCACCGCGGCGTACCGGTCCCGCAGGCCGGGGTCGGCGCGCAGGGTGTCGCGGACGGCGAGGTGGTTGCGGAGCGCGAGGGAGCGGTCGACGACGGGGTAGGTGGTGGGTCGCGGCGAGGCGCTCCGGCTCCCGGAACGCCCACCGCTGCGGAGGCCGCGCTCGCCCAGCGGGGTGAAACCGAGTCCGGTCAAAACGTCCGAGGCGGCCGCGACGTGCTCCTCGGCGACCACGATGTCGACGTCGATGATGGGCTGGGCGGCCAAGCCGGGCACGGCCGTGCTGCCGACGTGCTCGATCGCCACCACGAGGACACCGGCGGCCCGCAGCGCCGCGGGGTACTCGGCGCGCAACGCCTCGAACCGGGCGGGCCAGGCAGGGTCGTGGTCGACGACGCGGATCACATAGGGACCCTGGCCCACCCTGACCGGGCGGATCTCCGCCGACGGGGGCGTTATGGCAGCAAAGCGGCCGGGCGGGGCCGCCGCGCCGTTCGCGCGAAGCCGCCCGGCGGCTTGGGGCGGTGAATACCGGGCCGCCTCCCGCCGCGGCCGTGGCCCGGCGGGAGGCGCGCGGCGTCACACCTGGCGGGTGAGGCGGAAGGACGGCCTGCCCTGGGCGCTCACGTCGGCGTCGAGGGTCTTGTCCCCCACGATGCGCGCGGCCTCCGGGGAGAGGAAGACGCGCACGTCCTCGCGCGTGACCACCTCGTCGCCGGCCTGCGGTCCGCTGGTCAGCGACAGCTCGAGCGACCCGGGGTCGCTCTCCACGGCGGCGATGCGCATCCCGGCGTTCTGCGGGAGGTCCTCACCGACCAGAAGGTCGCGGATGGCCTGTACGGCGTCATCGGTCAGCGTCAGCACTACTGACTCCTTCGAGCTTGGTTGCGGGTTGCGGAATCCGGAATCGGTCGCCGTGTGTCGTGCGGACGCCGGTCCCGTGGCGAACGGCGTGATCGCGGTGGATCCTGCGGCCCTTCGCCGTCGTTCCTCTTTTTTCTGTGTCCTCTTCCGCGTGCCCCCAGGGCGGCGGCGCAAACACCCGTACCGCACTTCGTCCGGCCCCGCCGTACGGCACGGCGGGCGGTCGCGCCTGCCGTTAAGAGCGGGGCGGCCGGGGCAGGTGGGCGGTGACCGGACCTCGGGGAGACGTCGTGAGCAGGAACATGCCGGAGCCGGACCCGCACTCGCGGTTCGAGGACGAGGGGATCCCGGATCTGCAGAGCGGGACGCCGGAGCAGCAGTGGGCGGTCGACCCGCAGGAGGAGCCGATCCCCGCCGACCGGCCGATCGCCGTCGACGACTTCGGGCTCACGGCCGAGGAGCAGCGCGAGGGGGAGCCCCTCGCGGCGCGGCTCGCCCGCGAGGTGCCGGAGGAGCAGCCGATGTACGGCCCGGACGAGGTGGGCGGCGGCATGCGGTTGCCGGAGGAGTCCGGCGAGAACCCCGGTGACGAGGGTGGGCTCGAGGGCGAGTACGAGAGCGGCGGGGAGGACTGGCCCGCCCAGCCGGAGGAGCCCTCGGGCGCGGTGTGGGACGAGCCGCGCCCCGCCGGTCGCCTCGTCGCCCCCGACGAAGGGGTGCGCGGCGACGACGAACCGGACGAGGTCGCCGAGGAGGTGGGGCCGGACGCGGGCGGCTTCAGCGCCGAGGAGGCGGCGATGCGGGTGGAGCCGGAGTGAGGCCCGCCCACCGGGCCGGTCCGCGGACGGCCCGCGACGGCAAGGCCGGTGCCCCTGCGGCGGGAGCGCCGGCCGTACCCGTTCCGGGGCCCGTCGCGCGGGCGCGCACAGCACCGGGCGGCCACTACCCTTCCGTGTGTGGCAATGGACGTGACGGTGGTGGTCCGCTACCGCAAGGCCGTGACGTACGGCGTGCACGCGCTGCTCGCCGCGATGGACACCGCCGGGCTGGACTGCGAGACGCTCCTCGGTGAGACGGTCGAGCAGACCGCGGCGCACATCGCGTCGGCCAAGGCCGACCGGGTGCTCGTGCTGTGGTCGTTCTACTCGCCCGACGCGGAGAAGATGGCCGAGGAGCTCGCCGCGGTCCGCGCGCTCGCCGACGGCGACCACGTGCTGCACATCGCCGGCGGCGTGCACGCGACCGCCGAGCCGCAGCACGTCCTCGACCTCGGCTGGGACCTCGCCGCGATCGGCGAGGGCGAGTCCACGATCATCTCGCTCGTCACCGCGCTGCGCGAGGACACCCCGCTGACCGAGGTCCGCGGGCTGGCGCTGCGCGACACCGACGGCGTCGCCCTGCGCACCCCGCCCGCCCCGCAGCCGCCGCTCGACACGTTTCCGTCGTTCCCCAACCGGCGCCGCCACTTCGGCCCCATCGAGATCACGCGCGGCTGCCGGTATACGTGTCGTTTTTGTCAGACCCCGTTCATGTTCGGCGGGAAGTTCCGCCACCGTTCGCCCGCGAGCGTGCGCGAGCACGTGCGCTGGATGGCCGAGCACGGGCTGCGGGACGTCCGCTTCATCACGCCCACCTGTCTGTCGTACGGCTCGCAGGGCCCCGACCCGAACCTCGACGCGGTCGAGGAGCTGCTCGCCACCGTGCGCGAGGAGCTGCCGCCGAACGGCCGCATCTTCTTCGGCAGCTTCCCGTCCGAGATCCGCCCCGAGCACGTCACCCCCGAGGCGATGCGCCTGCTCAAGCGCTACGTCGCCAACGACAACGTGATCATCGGGGCGCAGTCCGGCTCCGACCGCCTGCTCACCGCCGCGGGCCGCGGCCACGGCACCCAGCCGGTGCGCGACGCCGTCCGCGTCGCCATCGAGTACGGCTTCCGCGTCAACGTCGACTTCATCTTCGGCATGCCCGGCGAGACCGAGGAGGACCTCCAGGCCTCGCTCCGCTTCGCCGCCGAACTCGCCGACCTCGGCGCCCGCATCCACACCCACACGTTCATGCCGCTCCCCGGCACCCCCTGGCGGGACGCCCAGCCCGCCTTCATCCCCCTGCACGCCATGCGCGAACTCGACCGCCTCGCCCAGCGTGGCTCCGCCTACGGCCACTGGCGCCGCCAGGCCGACCACGCCGCCCGCCTCGCCGAAACCGCCAAGGCCTACCCCCGGCGTACTCCGCGGCGCCGTACCGGCCGATAGGGAAGCGCCGCGATCACGCCAGGGTGCGCCGAGCCTGCCGCGGTCGCCGGCCGCCCGGACCCCGGCGGGCATGCCCGATCACCGTTTGCGTGCCGGGCCTTGGGTCACCTCACCGGCGTCTGGTTCCTGCCGTCGGGGATTCACCGGCAAGACCATGGAAACCGAGCGACGGCGGCATCGCTCACCTCGCGCGCGAGGTGAATGCGGCGGTGGAGAACGCGCCTGAGGCTCTGCAGATCCTCGCCTCCTACGAGGAACCGCAGACACGGTCCCTTCGCTCCCGGGTGGCGGGACCGGCCGGGGGAGCTCGTGCCGTGGCTTAGGACGCACCTGGGGACAGGGTGGGCTCACGGCCGTACCCAGGGGTCAGGTGGACGCGCCGAGGCGGGTCGGGGGGTGGTCGTGGGCCGCGTCCGCGGCCGGCGCGGGGGCGGGGCAGGGGAGACGGGCCCAGACGATCTTGCCGCCGGTCGCGGGCCAGCGGACGCCCCAATCGCGGCTGAGGGACTCGACGAGCCAGAGACCGCGGCCGCCCTCGTCGTAGAGGTCGACGTCGCGGCGTTCGGGGGTCTCGTAGCGGGGGTCCCAGACCTCGACGACGAGTTCGCCGTCGTCGAGGAACAGGCAGAGGCAGACGTGCTCGGGGCGGTCGGATGGCGGGCCGGCGTCGCCGGGTAGGGAAGTCGTCGCTTTTATGGCATTGGTCAGTATTTCACTGACCACGACCTCGGCGTCGTCGACGACGGCCGGTACTTCCCATTTCTCCATGAGGGTGCGCGTATGGAGGCGCGCGGTCGCGACCGATGACGTCATCGCCGGGAGGGCGACACAGCTCACAAATCGACCGTTGACGTCCCCACCGAACCCGTTCACGAGATCTCCTACCTGAGACACCGGGCCGCGATCCGGCCCGGTAACCCGCAGCTCGCGGTCGTGCGGCCACTCTGTGGTGATCGCCTCATTTGGTGGCCCGCTAACCTCGGATCTGGGCCTGCGGATACGAAATTTGGGTAAGTTTTCCGCACGTCTCGGGAATTGGCTGGCAGGATGAAGTTCCGTTTCCGGCAGGCGCCCGGCAATATGCGGGTCAGCGACGCTTATGTGTAACGTGCCGAGCCGGATGCCTTTTTCCGGGGAAGGCCGGCGGCGGTTCATGTCGCGGATTCGGATGACGAGGGCGGCGGTCGGCGAGAGGCAAAGTCCGGCTCTCCTGACGCCGCCGTCGCCACGCATCGGGCCACGAGCGGTGCGTCGGCGTCGCTGACGGCCCGGTTCGCCCGCCCCGTCCCCGCCACCCGGCCCGAACGGCGGAGGGCCGCCCCCGGACGAGGGCGGCCCTCCGGACGGATGAGCACGTCAGCCGGTCTCCATGGGGAGGGACGGGTCGGCCGTCCACTCGTTGAGGGAGCCGTCGTAGACGGCCACGTCGCCGCGGCCGAGGCGGGCGAGGTCGAAGGCGACGAAGGTGGCGGCGATGCCGCCGCCGCAGTAGGTGATGACGCGCTTGCCCTCGTCGAGGGTGCCCTTCTCGGCGAACAGGTCGCGCACCTCGTCGGTGCCGCGGACGCGGCCGCTCTCGTCGGTGAGCTCGAGGAACGGGATGTTGACGCTCGACGGGATGCGGCCGCGGCGCGGGTAGGCGTTGGACTCGCCGCGGAACGTCGCGGGGTCGAGCGCGTTCACCAGGACCGTGTTCTCGTCGTTGATCGCCTTGGCGACGGTCTCCCGGTCGGCGAGCAGCTCGGGACGCCGCCGGGCGACGAACGTGGCCGCCGGTCGGGTCTCCACGCCGCCGCGGGTGGGGTAGCCGGCCGCCTTCCAGGCGGGCAGGCCGCCGTTGAGGACCGACACCGCGTCGAAGCCCTCCAGGCGCAGGTTCCACCACAGCCGGGTCGCCCACATGGTGGCGCCCTGGTCGTAGACGACCACCTCGGTGTCCGGGCCGACCCCGAGCGCGCCGATCCGGGCGGCGAAGGTCTCGCTGTCGAGCACGGTCATCGGCACCGGCGAGTCCGGGTCGGAGAAGTCGTTGAGCAGGTCGGCGAAGACCGCGCCGGGGATGTGCTCCTGCTCGTACGTGGCGCGGCCCGAGGTGACCTTGTGGTCCGTGCCCTCGGGGTCCATGTGCAGGTACGTGGTGGCGTCGATGATCACAAGCCGCGGATCGTCGAGCCGGGCGTGCAGCTCCGCGGGCTCGATCAGGAGCGACGGTTCGGTCACTGTCCCACTTCTTTCTGGAGCGAACGGCGGTCGGGCGGCCGATCACGGCAGGTGCTCGGCCCGCCTTGGCGTGTGGTCACCAAGGCTGTACCCAGCCAAAAGAGTATTACCTACCAATTAGGTAGAAATGCCGCCGGGGTGGTGAGCGGCGGATATCCGGGTGGCCGAGAAGCGCGGGTGAGCAAGCCTCCGATCACGGCCGGGGCGACGCGACCCGCCGCAGGGCCGCCTGTGGCCGCAGACCCGACGCGATATGTGACCGTTCGCGGGCCGGTGCCGTCTTCTGGGGCGTGCACGTTTCACCTCGCACGCGGAGGCGATCATCCGCACCGGCATCGAAGAGCTGTACCGGGCCCACTGGCCCCTGGCCTGCGGCCACCTGCTGCGCCGTACCCGAGACCCCACCTCGCCGAGGACCTCGCGCAGGAGACCTTCGTCAAGGCGACCCGGGCGCTGCTCGGCCGCCGCGGCGGGTCACCGGCCGCCTGGCTGCTCAGCATTGCGGGCAACGTCCTCATCGATCACGTACGGCGCGGCCGCCGGGAGCTCCCGCTGCCGGACGCGGAGGAGCTCGGAGTGCCGGAACTCGCGGGCGACGCGGTCGCGGTCCGCGACGTGCTCGGCCGGCTGCCCGAGCCGCAGCGCCGCCTGCTCACCCTCGGCTAATTCGACGGTTTCTCCCTTACGCGGACCAGGCCGTCCCGGTCGCCCAGGCGCGGAAGATGCTCGACGATCCGGCGGTGGCGGCCGTCCGGGTCGTGGACGTCGCCTTCGATCTGGAGCTGTGAGGCGGCGTTCGCCGCCCGGGAACGGCAACGAGGGCCCCGCCAGTGGTTGTGGCGAGGCCCTCGACGCCTGTGCACCGGTGTGCGTGTCGCCTCGCGGCGAAGGCTCAACGCGGCTCCAGCCGAACGGTATTCCGCGAAGGCAAATGGGTGAGGCCCGGGGACACTGGGCACACCGGCCACGATCTAAAGAACCACCGACGCAGGCCCGATGTTCCCGAGCTGCCATGAATTTTTTGCGCCGTCCGGTACGGCAGTGCCGTCCGGGACATCGCCACGGCGCCCGCCGGGCCGCTCCGGGCACCGGGCGAGCGGCCCCGTCGCCCCTGGTCAACGGGGTTTCCCGGGGCCGGCACGTTTGCGGGCCGTACCCGGGATAGGGGGCTGGAGGACCGGCGCCGAAAGGAGGCGGAGATGCCCGCCAGGCAAGAGCTGCCGTCCACGCTGCGACGCTCGCCGAAGGAGGCCCAGGACACCTGGATCAAGGCGCACGACTCCGCCGTGGCGAGCTACGGCGAGGGGGAGCGCGCCCACCGCACCGCGTTCGCCGCGCTCAAGCACGCGTTCGAGAAGGTGGGCGACCACTGGGAGCCCAAGGCCGCCAAGGGCCCGTCCGACGCCCAGGCGCGCAAGGGCACGCCCCGCCGCGGCCGGACCGCCGAGGGCGTGAACGCCAACGCCACCAAGGAGCACCTCTACAAGACCGCGGCCCGCCTCGGCGTGAAGGGCCGCTCGAGGATGACGAAGAGCGAGCTCGTCGAGGCGATCCGGAAGGCGAACCGCCGGGCCAGTGCGAAGGCCCGCTGAGCGCGCCGGGCGGCCCCGCCCTGCGCCCGGCAGCGCGCGGTCAGCGGGCGGCGAGGGCGCACAGGTCGTGCACGGCCTCGCGGATCGCCCCGCGGTCGATGCCCGCGTCCTCCAGCTGCTCCCGGCTCGTGGCCGAGCCGGGCATCGCCCGTACCGCGAGCTTGACCACCTTGGCGTCGGTCTCGGCGAGCGCGTCGAGCACGGCGTCGCCGAGGCCGCCCTCGGGCCAGTGGTCCTCGACGGTGAGCACGCGGCCGGTGCGCTCCGCGGCCGCGCGGATCGTGGCCGCGTCGATCGGCTTGACCGAGTACGCGTCGATCACCCCGGCGGCGATGCCGTCTGTGGCGAGGGCGTCGGCGGCGGCGAGCGCCTCGTGCACGGTGATCCCGGCGGCGACGATCGTCACCGCGTCCCGGGCGGAGCCGCGCAGCACCCGGCTGCCGCCGACCGGGAAGCGCTCGCCCGGCCGGTACACCACCGGGGTGGGGTTGCGCGTGGTGCGCAGGTAGCTCACCCCGGGCAGGTCGGCCATGGCGGCGGTGAGTGCCACCGTCTGGTTGGCGTCGCACGGGTACAGGACCGTGCTGCCGTGGACCGCGCGGAACGCGGCGAGGTCCTCCAGCCCCATCTGGGAGGGGCCGTCGGGCCCGATCGACACGCCCGCGTGCGATCCGACGAGGCGCAGGTCGGCCCGGCTGACCGCGGCCATCCGCACGAAGTCGTACGCGCGGGTGAGGAACGCGGCGAACGTCGCGGCGAACGGGGTCCAGCCGCGCCGCCCCATGCCGATCGCGGCGGCGACCATCTGCTGCTCGGCGATGTAGAACTCGAAGAACCGGTCCGGGTGCGCGACCGCGAACGCCTCGGTGCGGGTCGAGTCCGCGACCTCGCCGTCGAGCGCGACCACGTCGCCGCGGGCCGCCCCGAGCGCGGTGAGCGCCGCCCCGAAGGCGTCCCGCGTCGCCACCGCGGTGCCGGCCTCGTACTGCGGCGGCCGGTACGGCCCGCCGGGGAAGCGGTGCGGCTCCCGCGCCGACCGCGGCGGGGCGACCGCCACGGTGATCCGCCGCGGCCCGCCGAGCTCCTCGATCGCATGGTCGGCGTCCGCGAGCGGCTTGCCGTGGAAGCCCTCGCGGTCCTCGACCGCGGCGACGCCCCGGCCCTTGCGGGTGCGCGCGAGCACGGCGGTCGGCCGCCCGCTCAGCACGGCCTCCCGGTAGGCGTGGTCGATCGCGACCGGGTCGTGGCCGTCGATCTCGATCGTGTGCCAGCCGAACGCGGCGAACCGCACCGCGTAGGCGGCGGTGTCCCAGCCGTGCCGGGTGGGGCCGCGTTGGCCGAGCCGGTTGACGTCGACGATCGCGGTGAGGTTGCCCAGCCCCTCGTGGCCGGCGTGCTCGGCGGCCTCCCACATCGAGCCCTCGGCGAGCTCGCTGTCGCCGCACAGCACCCACACCCGGTACGGCAGGCGGTCGAGCCGCCGCCCGGTGAGCGCAAGCCCCACCCCGACCGGCAGCCCGAACCCGAGCGAGCCGGTCGCCACGTCCACCCAGGGCAGCCGCGGCGTGGGGTGCCCCTCGAGCCGGCTGTGCCGCGCCCGGAAGGTGAGCAGCTCCGCGTCGCCGATCGCCCCGGCCGCCTTGAGCAGCGCGTACAGCAGCGGCGAGGCGTGGCCCTTGGAGAAGACGAGGTGGTCGTTGCCGGGGGCGGCCGGGTCGCGCACGTCGTACCGCAGGTGGCGGGCGAGCAGCACGGCCATCAGGTCGGCGGCCGACAGCGACGAGGTGGGGTGGCCGGACCCTGCGGCGGCGGCCGCGCGCACCGCGTCCACGCGGAGCTGTGCCGCCAGCCCGCCCAGGTCGTTCGGGTTCTCGACGGCCATGCGCCGTCACTCCTTCGTCAGATGTGCCCGGTGGCGGGCGGGGCGGCGCGCCGCGCGGACGGGGCTGGTCACTCGAGGCCTTCGGAGCTGCCGCCCAGGCGGCGCTGCCGCCGTACGGCGAGCACGATGTCGACGATCGTGCCGAGCGCGATCAGGTAGAGCAGGATGCCGAGCACCGACGCGCCGAGCACGAACGCCAGCGTGCCGAAGGCGAGCGTGAACAGCAGGATGAACGAGCCGATCCGGATGTGCAGGACGTCGCGCGGGGTGGCCGGGACCATCGGTTTGCCGGTCGGCGAGCGTTCCTCGGGGATCTGGTTCATGGTCGCCTCCGTGTCGGCCGGGCCGGCCGGACGTTTCCCGCCCGGACCTGTTCGTCTACCCGGGCCGGGGCCGGCTATGCCTGGGCGCGGATGCGGTTGACGATCGCGGTGGTCGACCGGTCCGGCACGTAGTCGAGCACCCGGACCTCGCCGCCGAGCTCGCGCACGAGCGCGGCCTCGGGCAGCAGGTCGGGGTGGTAGTCCCCGCCCTTGACGTACACGTCGGGGCGGACCAGCCGGATCAGCTCGCCCGGGTCGTCCTCGTCGAACACCACCACGTAGTCGACGCAGTCGAGCGCGGCGAGCACGGCCACCCGGTCCTCGCAGGCGTTGATCGGCCGCCCCGGCCCCTTGAGCCGCCGCACGCTCGCGTCGCCGTTCACCGCGACGACGAGCACGTCGCCGAGCGCGCGGGCCTCCTCCAGGCACACCACGTGCCCGCGGTGCAGCACGTCGAAGCAGCCGTTGGTGAACACGATGCGGTCGCCCCGCTCGCGGTGCTCGGCGATCCGCCGGGCGAGCTCGCCGGGCGGCACGGCCCGCCCGCCGGCGCCGAGCTCCTGCACGAGCTCCTGCCTGCCGCAGGCGACCGTGCCGGGGCGGCGCACCACGACCCGGGCGGCGGCCTGCGCGATGTCGGCGGCCCGCTCGGGGGTCGCGCCCGCGGCGAGGGCGAGCGCGAACGCGGCGGTGAACGTGTCCCCGGCGCCGGTGCTCATGTGGTCGGGGGCGGGGACGGCGTGGGTCCGGTACGGCGGGCGGCCGGGGCGGTGCAGCAGGGTGCCCTCGCCGTCGAGCGTGGTGACGACCATCCGGGCGCCCGCGGCCTGGAGGATGCGCCGGGACGCGGCGGTGAGGTGGGCGACCCGGTCGGCCGCGCCGTCGGTCTCGCCGAGCAGGCGGCACACCTCGGCGTAGTTCGGCAGCACGGCGTCGGGGCGGCAGCCGGCCCACGGCCGCACGTCGTGCGCGTCGACCACGAGCAGCGGCAGGCCGCGCAGCGCGTGCCGTACCGCGTCGGTGCACACGCCCGTGCCGTAGTCGCAGGCGATCACGACGTCGGCGCGCGGGGCGAGGCGGCGCAGCCGGGCGATGAGCCGCCGGGCCAGGTGGTCGTCGATCGGGGTGCGGTCCTCCTCGTCGTAGCGGGCGACGAGCTGCCCGCCCGCCATCAGCCGCCGCTTCACCGCGGTGCGCCGGCCGCCGGTGAGCAGCCCGGTCACGCCGTGGCGGCGCAGCAGCCGGGCGAGCACCCGGCCCGGCCGGTCGTCGCCGACCACGCCGAGCATGTGCACGGTCGCGCCGAGCGCGGCGAGGTTCACCGCGGTGTTCGCCGCGCCGCCGGGGGCCTCCTCGGTGTGCTCGACGCGCACCACGGGCACCGGGGCCTCCTGGGCCATGCGGGTGGCCGGGCCGCGCAGCCAGGAGTCGAGCATCACGTCCCCGACGACCACGGCCCGCAGCTTGGCGAAGCGCTCGATCATGCCGGGGCCGCTACCCGGAGAAGTGGCACGAGAACGGATCGGAGCCGCTTCTTCCCGACGCTTGGTCCAGTACAGAACAAAGAGCGTGGACCAGGACGAGGTGCACTTCCTGGATGGTGGCGGTGCCCGCGGCCTCGACCGCGATCGCCTCGTCGCACACCAGGCCGAGCGGGTTCGGGGCGGGCCCGGTCATCGCCCAGGTGATCATGTCGAGCTCGCGGGCGGCCCGCGCCGCGGCGACCACGTTCGGGCTCGAGCCGCTCGTCGACAGGCAGACGAGCACGTCGCCGCGCCGGCCGTGCGCCCGTACCTGCCGGGCGAACACCTCCTCCGGCCGGTAGTCGTTCACCAGCGCGGTGAGCGACGAGGTGTCCGCGTGCAGCGGGATCGCGGAGAACGGCCGCCGCTCCTTCTCGAACCGGCCCACCAGCTCGGCGGTGAGGTGTTGCGCCTGGGCCGCGCTGCCCCCGTTCCCGCAGGCGAGCAGCCGCCCACCGGCGTGCAGCACCGACGCCAGACGGTCACCCCACGCGCCGATCACGGCGAGCGCCGGGCGGACGCGCTCGAGTGCCGTCTGCAGCCGATCGATGCACTCGTCCATGGTCGGGTAGTACCGCCCGGTTTGTCCGACAAACATCATGTTTGCCGGGGTGGCGGCCGGGTAGCCGGGGCAGCGTGTGCGCGATGGCCCAGCCCAGGCCGGACGGCCGTGCCCCCGGGCCGGCCGGCGCCGCCGACCTCGACGTGCTCGTGCCGACCAGGGACCGGCCCGAGGCGCTCGCCGTCACGCTCACCGGGCTCGCCGCGCAGACCGCGCCCGGCTTCCGGGTGATCGTCTCCGACCAGTCGGCGACCCCGGTGGCGGACGAGCCGATCGTGGCGGCGGCGATCCGCATCCTGCGGCACCGCGGCCACCCGGTCGAGGTGCACCGCCACGTGCCGCCGCGCGGCATGGCCGAGCAGCGGGCCTTCCTGCTGTCGCGGGCCACGCGGCGGGCCGTGCTCTTCCTCGACGACGACGTCTGGCTCGACGTCGACGGGGTGGCCGTGCTCGCGCACGCGCTCGCCGCGCTCGGCTGCGGCTTCGTGGGCTTCGCCGTACAGGGGCTGTCGTACCGGGACGACGTGCGGCCGCACGAGCTCGCGCCGTACGAGGAGTGGCGGGGCCGGGTGCGGCCCGAGCGGGTACGGCGCGGCGGCCCGGCCTGGGCCCGGCACCTGCTGCACAACGCGGCCAACCCGCTCCACCTCGCCTACCGGCACCGCCGCGGCCGGGCGTGGTGGCCGTACAAGGTCGCCTGGATCGGGGCGTGCGTGCTCTACGACCGGCGGCGGCTGATCGAGTGCGGCGGGTTCGACTTCTGGCCCGCCGTGCCGCCGCAGCACGCCGGCGAGGACGTGGTCGCCCAGCTGCGGCTCATGGAGCGGTACGGCGGGGCCGGCCTGCTGCCGAGCCGCGCCTACCACCTGGAGCTGCCCACCACGATCCGCGACCGCACCGCCGAGTGCTACGACTACGTGATCGCGGACGAGCCGCCATGACCGGCGAGGCGGGCAAGGTGCCCGGCGTGCGGCGGATCGCGGTGCTGCGGGCGAACGCGATCGGCGACCTGCTGCTCGCCTACCCGGCGCTGGAGGCGGTCAAGGCCGCCTACCCGCAGGCCCGGCTCACCCTGCTCGGCCGCCCCTGGCACGCCCGCTTCCTGCGCGGCCGCCCCGGCCCGGTCGACGAGGTCGTGGCGCTGCCGCCGGTGAAGGGCGTGTCGCTGCCGGACACCGAGGAGGGCGAGGCGCCCGAGGAGTTCTACGCGAGCCTGCGCCGCCGCCGGTTCGACCTGGTGCTGCAGATGCACGGGGGCGGGCGGTACTCGAACCCGTTCGTGCGCCGCACCGGCGCCCGGATCACCGCCGGGCTGCGCACCCCGGACGCCGAGCCGCTCGACCGCTGGGTGCCGTACGTCTACTACCAGCACGAGATCCTGCGCTACCTCGAGGTCGCCGCGCTCGTCGGCGCCCGGCCCGCCGGCACGCCCGAGCCCCGGCTCGCGGTCACCGACGCCGACCGGGCCGAGCTCGCCCGGGTGCTCGGCGCCCCGCCGCCCGGGCTCGTCGCGATCCACCCCGGCGCGAGCGACCCGCGCCGCCGCTGGCCCGCGGAACGCTTCGCCAAGGTCGCCGACGGGCTCGGCCGGCCCGTGGTCGTCACCGGCACCCGGGACGAGCGGGACGTGGTCGACCGGGTGGTCGCCGCGATGCGCCGCCCCGCCCGCGCGGTCGTGGACGAGCTGAGCGTCGGCGGGCTCGCCGCCCTGTACGCCGCCTGCGACCTGGTCATCGCGAACGACACCGGGCCCCGGCACCTCGCCGCCGCGGTGGGCACCCCCACGGTCGGCATCTACTGGTGCGGCAACCTCATCAACGCCGGGCCGCTCACCCGGGCCCGGCACCGGCCCCTGCTCTCCTGGACGCTCGCCTGCCCGGCGTGCGGGGGCAACCGCGTGGACATCGGCATGAAGGACTGCGGGCACCGGGTGTCGTGGGTGGCGGACATCCCGGTGGACGCGGTGGCACAGGAAGCGGCGGACCTGCTGAGATGACCGGACCGGACCCCATCGACCTGTTCGCCGCGGACCGGATCGAGCTGCGGCCGAGCAACCCGGCCGAGCCCGGCATCACCCGGCGCCGCCGCGGACGGCACTTCAGCTACCACGACGCCCGCGGCCGGCGGATCCGCGACCGGGAGACCCTGCGCCGGGTCAAGGCGCTCGCGATCCCGCCCGCGTGGACCGACGTGTGGATCTGCGCCGACCCGGCCGGCCACATCCAGGCCGTCGGCACCGACGCGGCCGGCCGCCGCCAGTACCGGTACCACGACGCGTGGCGGCGGCAGCAGGACGAGGCGAAGTTCGACCGGGTGCTCGACCTCGCCGAGCACCTCGACGCGTTCCGCGAGCGGGTCTCCGCGCACCTGGCGGGCCGCGGGCTCACCCGGCTGCGCGTGCTCGCCGCCGCCGCCCGCATGCTCGACGTCGGCTTCTTCCGGGTCGGCGGCGAGGAGTACACCGACTCGTACGGCCTGGCCACGCTGCGCGTCGAGCACATCACCTGCCACGACGGCATCGTCACCTGCCGCTACCCGGCGAAGGGCGGCAAGCGGCGCGAGCAGGTCCTCGCCGACGCGCAGGTGTGCGCGGTGGTGCGCGCGCTGTGCGCCCGGGGCGAGGGCGAGCTGCTCCGCTACCGGGAGGACGGCGTCTGGCGGGACGTGCGCAGCGCCGACATCAACGCCTACCTCAAGGAGGTGTTCGGCGAGGAGGTGAGCGCCAAGGACTTCCGCACCTGGCACGCGACCGTGCTCGCCGCGGTCGGGCTCGCCGTGTCCGGGGCCGTTCGCGGCGGCCACGGCCAGAAGCGCGCCGTGGCCCGGGTGATGAGGGAGGTGGCCGAGTACCTCGGCAACACCCCGGCCGTGGCCCGCGCCTCCTACGTCGATCCCCGGGTGATCGAGCTGTACGAGCACGGCCATACCATCGCCCCGATGCTCGGCCACCTCGGCTCGGACGTCGACCGCACCGCCGGGTCCCTCGCCACGCACGGCGAGGCCGAGAAGGCGGTCATCGCGCTGCTGCGCCGTACCCGCAGCCAGGGCTGACGGCCGGTACGGCGGGCCGTGCGAGGCCCGGTGTGGCGGGCAGGGGTACGGGTGAGCGGTCCCCGACGACGAGGAGCAGCGATGACCGGCACCGACCGCACCGACGCGGCCCCGGTGGCCGCGGGCACCGTGCAGGTGTGGTCCGACCTGCTGTGCCCGTTCGCCTACGTCGGCCTGCTGCGGCTGCGCCGGGCGCGGGGCCGGCTCGGCCTCGACGGGACCGTCCGGCTCGAGCACCGGACGTTCCCGCTGGAGCTGTTCAACGGCCCGCACTCCCGGCGCGGCACCGACACCGAGGCCGTGGCGCTCGGGCGGATCGAGCCCGAGGCGGAGTTCCGCGTCTGGACCGACCCCGACGACCGGTATCCGCACACCGTGCTGCTCGCCGCGGAGGCGGTGCACGCCGCGAGCGCGCAGAGCCTCGCCGCGGGCGAGGAGCTCGACCTGGCGCTGCGGCGCGCCTTCTGGACCCAGTCCCGGTCGATCAGCCACCGGCAGGTGATCCTCGACGTGGCGGCCGGGCTGCCCGGCGGCGTGGTGGACGTGTTCGAGCTCGCCGCCGCGCTCGACGACGGGCGGTACCGGGCCGCCGTCATGGCCGACTTCGCCGTCGCGCGCACCGGCGCGATCACCGGCAGCCCGACGTTCCGGCTCGCCGATGGCACCGCCGTCACCAACCCCGGCATCGGCGTCCACTGGCAGGGCCCGTGGGCGGCCGGTTTCCCGGTGGTGGACTCGGACGACCCCAGCGTGTACGACGACCTGCTCGCCCGGGCGGCCGGCCGCCGGGCCGAACGGTGACCGAGGCGCGGGCGCGGCGACGCCGATACCGCGGTGCCCCGCCGCGCCGGCTCGGGCGCCGAGCCCCTCGCGGCGTACGGCGGGGCCGTGATCGAGGCGCCGCGCCGTGCCCGCCGCCGGGGCCAGGACGGGGACGGCGGCCGGAAAGGGCACGGGCGGGAATTCGTTTCCGGGCCCGCTTTCCTTTTCCGCGGACAGGCCGTCAAAGGGCCTCGAGGCACAGGTAATAGAGCGTGCCCGACCGGCTCGAGATGACCTGGTAGGTCGCGTCGCTCTCCGCGATCTGGTCGCAGGTGCGATTCTCGTCCGGCTCGATCCGCTCGATCACCCGGTAGTCGGCGCTGCGGTCCGAGCAGTCGACCGCGGTCGCGTCGCCGCCCGATTTCATGTCGACACACTGGCCGACGGTGGTCGGCCGCGTCGAGCAGGCGGTCAGCGTGCCGGTGAGAGCGGCGGCGGCGAGGAGCGCGGAAACCACCGACGGGAAAACAGAACGTGTGCGCTGTTGCTCTGACAAACAGGATAATGAGACGAATGTCGCCATGGTTCCCCCGTTTTCGGGCGCGGTGCTGGATTCCATGGCAAAGTCTAGGATTTCCGTCAGCGGCGGCGACATTGATTTTCCGGCGTTCACCGCGCGTTCACCCGGCGGCGGCGAGCACCTCGGCCACGGTCACCGCGCGCGGATCCGGGCCGCGGTAGAGCACCCGGTGGCACGGCCGGCCGGGCGGCGGGCCCCAGCGCCACGGCGGCACCGGGCCGAAGATCACCACCGAGCGGGTGCGGTACGCGGTGGCGAGGTGGGCGATGCCGGTGTCGGCGGAGACGACCAGGTGGGCGCCCGCGACCAGGGCGCACAGCTCGCGCAGCGGGGTACGGCCGGCGAGCACCGCCTCCGGCGGCAGCCCGGCCGCGGCGGCGACGCGCTGCGCCAGCGGCCGCTCGGCGGCGCTCCCGGTGACCACGACCGGGTGGCCGCGGCGGCGCAGCTCGCGGGCGACCGCGGCGAACCGCTCGGGCGGCCAGCGGCGCGCCGGCTCCTTGCCGCCCGGGTGCACGACCACGGTGCCGGGCGCGGGCCGCGGGCCCGGCGGCACCGGCAGCGCCAGGTCCTCGGGGTCGGGCCGCAGGCCGTACCAGGCGAGCAGGCGGCACCAGCGGGCGACCTCGTGCTCGTCCTCGTCCCAGCCCGGCCCGGCCACCGGCACGGCCGGGTGCGCGTACGCCCACAGCCGCCGCGGGCCGAGCGCGAGCAGCCGCCCGTGGCTGAGCGGGCCCTTGCCGTGCAGGTTCACCGCGAGCTCGACCGGCCCGGGCCAGGCGATGTGCCCGAGCTCGGCGGTGGGCAGCAGCCGGTCGACCGCGCCGGTGAGCGCGGCCACCTCGCCGAGCCAGGCCGGGGCGGCGAGCACCGTGCGCAGCCCGGCACGGTGCAGCGCGCGCAGGGCGGGCACCGCGGTGAGCAGGTCGCCGAGCCCGAGCGCGCGCAGCACCAGCGCGGTCACGGCCACGAGGTCTCGGTGTCCGGGCAGACCACCAGCTCGCGCACCTCGCAGCCGACCGGCCGGGTGAGCGCGAACATGATCGCCTCGGCGACCTCGCGCGGGTCGTTGAGCCGCATGTCCGGCGGCGGCTTGTAGCGCTCGTCCCGGCCGTCGAAGAACGCGGTGCGCATGCCGCCGGGGATGACCAGGGTCACGCCGACGCGCCCGGCGGTCTCCGCGGCGAGCGCCCGGGTGAACCCGACCACCCCGAACTTGGAGGCGCAGTACGCGGTGGCGTCGCTCACCGCCCGCAGCCCCAGCGTGGAGGCGACCGTCACCACCCGGCCGTGCGAGGCGAGCAGGTACGGCAGCGCCGCCCGCACCACCGCGGCGGTGCCGAGCAGGTTCACCTTGATCACCCGCTCCCACTCGGCGCCGGGCACGTCGGCGAGCCGCCCGCAGGCGTCGATGCCCGCCGCGGTCACCACCGCGTCGAGCCCGCCCGCGGCCCGGGCGAGGTCGGCCACGGCCCGCTCGACCGCGAGCCGGTCGGCGACGTCGGCCTGCACGTGCTCCACGTCGGCCACCCCCGAGGCGGGGGACGCCGGCATGGGGGAGCGGTCGATGACGAGGGGCCGCCCGCCCTCCTTCGCCACCGCCTCGACGACGGCGGCGCCGAGGCCGGACGCACCCCCGGTGATCAGTACTCTCACGATGCCCTCCGTTCCGGCGCGCGCCCGCGCGCGGCCAGCACTCGGTCGTAGGCGGCGAGGGTCTCGGCGGCGATGCGCGGCCAGCCGTACCGGGAGCGGGCCCGGTCGGCGCCGGCGATGCCGTACGCGGTGCGCTGCAGCGGCTCGTCGAGCAGGCGGCGGGCGGCGCGGGCGACGGCGGCCGGCTGCCGGGGCGGCACGAGGATGCCGGTCACCCCGTTGATCACGGTCTCCTTCTGGCCGCCGACCGCGGTGGCGACCACGGGCACGCCGCACGCCATCGACTCCAGCGCGACCATGCCGAACGGCTCGTACCACGGCACGCACAGGGTGACCGCGGCCGACCGCAGCAGCTCGGGCACCCGCTCGCGGGGCACCCGGCCGAGGAAGCGCACCCGGTCGGCCACACCGCGCTCCGCGGCGATCCGGCGCAGCCGGATCACCTCCGGGTCGGCGTCGAGCTCCGCGGCGGGCGGGCCGCCGGCGATGACGAGCTCGGCGTCCTTGATCCCGCACAGCGCCTCGATCGCGGTGTCGAGCCCCTTGCGCGGCACGAGCCGGCCGACGCTCACCAGCCGGCGCGGCTTGCCGGTGCTCGCCGCGACCGGCTCGGGGGTGAACAGCTCGGTGTCCACGCCGCACGGCACCACGCAGGCGCGGCGGCGCGGCACCCGCATGCGCAGCAGCTCGGTGACCTCGTCCCCGCAGGTGGCGATGATCGCGTCCACGCTCCGGCCGATCATCGCCTCGGCGTTGATCCGCTCCGGCGGGCTGGTGTCCGCGTCCCCCTGGTGGCGGCGCTTCACCACGCCGAGCGCGTGGTAGGTGTGCACGACCGGCAGATCGAGGTCGCGGGCGGCGGCGAGCGCGGCGAGCCCGCTCATCCAGAAGTGGCTGTGCACGATGTCCGGCGGGTCGGTGGCGAGGTCGGCGGCGAGCCACCGGGCGAACTCCGGGATGTACGGCAGCAGCTCGTCCTTGGGGATCGGCTCGGGCGGGCCCGCCGGCACGTGCACCACGGTCACCCCCTCGCCGAGCGGCACCCGCTCGGGCAGGCCGGGGTCGTCGCGGCGGGTGTAGATCCGGACCTCGTGCCCCTTGTCGGCGATCGCCCGGGCGAGCGAGGCGACGTGCACGTTCTGGCCGCCCGCGTCCACGCCCCCGAGCGCGGCGAGCGGGCTGGCGTGTTCCGACACCATCGCGATCTTCAACGGGCAACCTCCTCGAGCAGCCGGTCCCAGTCGCCCAGGAATCGGTGGAGCGAGTAACGTTCCAGGGCCGCGGCCCGGGCGGCCTTGCCCGCCTGCCGGGCGAGGGCCGGGTCGGCGAGGTAGGTGCGCACCGCCTCGGCGAGCACCTCGGGCCGGGTGGACACCACGCCCGCCTCCGGCGGTATCGCCTCCACCGCCTCGGTGGCGGCGAGCGCGACCACCGGCATGCCCATCGCCATCGCCTCCAGCAGCGCCAGCCCGAGCGAGGTCCACCGGTACGGATGCACGTAGACGCGGCGGCGGGCGAGCTCGCGGTGCATGCGCCACTGCGGCAGGTCGCCGTGCGGCGTGACGCCCGGCATGGCCAGCTCGGCGGTGCCCATGCCGTACACGTCGATCGGCGCGAAGCGGGGGAGCAGGTCGGTGCCCGCCACCCGCATGCGCCGGACCGGCTCGTTGATCACGGCGGCGGCGCGCGGCAGCTCCCCGGTGTAGCGGTGGCCGGGGTCGGGCACGCCGTGCTCGATCACCACGGTCCGGGTGCGGCCGGTGTCCCAGAACAGCCGGTTGAAGTGGGTGACGTGCACCAGGACGAGGTCGTCCCGGTCGGCGAGCGGATGCCTGCTCTGCGGCACGTCGCCCTTGGGGGTGTTGTGCTCCACGTAGACCATGGGCACGTCGCCGCGGCCGAGCCAGCGGCGGGCGAGGTCGATCTCGTGCGGCCGCTGCAGCACGACCACGTCCACGTGCTCGTCGCGCAGCCGGTCGGGCGGGACCTCGATCGCGTTGTCCGGCCAGTCGTAGGTGGTGGCGCGGCCGAGCCCGTTGGGGCCGCGGTTCGGGGTGACCGGGACGAGGTACTCGTGCCGGCCGTGCACGAACGCGGTCATCCAGGATCCGTGCACGTGCCAGACCAGGATTCTCACGCGGCCTCCTTGACCAGACGGATAACGGCGCGGACCACCTCGCCCGGGGTCACGGAGCTCAGGCAGGGATGGCCGGCCACCGGGCAGACGCGCGCCCGCGATCCGGCGCACGGCGCCTCGGGGTCGCCGAGGAGCACGTGCGGCACGCCGTACGGCGCCCACCGGGACGCGGGCACCGTCGGCGCGAACAGCGACACCACCGGCGTGCCCACCGCGGCGGCGAGGTGGGCCGGGCCGGTGTTGCCGGCGATCACGACCGACGCCCTCGCGAGCACGGCGGCGAGCTCGGCCAGGCTCGTCCGGCCGCCCAGGTCGAGGCCGTCGTCCCCGGCCACGCGCGCGGTCAGCGCACGGTCGGCCGGAGAGCCGGTGACGACGACCCGGAACCCCGCCTCGGCGAGCAGGCGTACGGCCCGCGCGCAGTGGCCGGGCGGCCAGGCCCTGGCCGGTACCGACGTACCAGGATGAATCACCACATACCCGTCATCTCTCACGAGATGTTCTACTTCGGGTAGGGGTTTGCGCACGGCGAGTAAACCGTCGTCGCACCGCGGGAACCCGGCCGCCGCGGCGAGCGAGAGCGCCCGCTCCGCCTCCGGCGGGTCGCCGTCGACGCGGTGCCGCAGGTCGAGCAGGGAACCCGGGTAGTCCTCGCAGATCGCCCCGATCCACGCCACCCCGGCGAGGCGCAGCAGCAGCGCGAGCGGCAGCGGCGACTGGTGGAACGAGGTGAAGATCAGGGCGCTGCGCACGCCCTCCGCGGCGACCGCGGCCACCAGCGCGTCCACCGCCTCCGCCCGCACCGGCTCGGGCTCCGGGTCGATCCACGGGGCGTGCCAGGTCAGCACGCGGTCCACGCCGGGCAGCAGCTCGGCCGCCTCCCGGCCGCGCGGGCCGGCGAGCATCACCACCCGGGACGCGCGCGCGGCGACCGCGCGGATCGCCGGGCCGGTGAGGAGCACGTCGCCCACGCTGTCGAGCCGGGCGACGAGTACCGGTGAGCCGAGATCGATGTCGGGCACCGCACCCTCCCCTCAGGCGTGACGGGGCCGAGGGAGGTACCTGCGTCGGCCGCACCGGCTCTCTGTTGCCCGTTATTCCGGATTTCGCACGTTTGAAACTGCACACTCCGGCTTCGTGACGGTTTGGGGTGCCGGGCGGTGGGCAGGCGGCTCGCCGTACCGCAACGGGTCGGGAAAGGGGGAGCACATGCCGGAGCGGACGCAGCCCGAGATGCTGCACGACGCGCCGCACTACGTGGCCGCGCGCGTGCGGGAGGCGCTCGCGGCCGACGAGCGCACCAACGAGCTCGGCATCCGGGTCGACGTGCACGGCGACCAGGTCTACCTGCGCGGCAGCGTCGGCTCCGCGGAGCGGCGCAGGTACCTCACCGAGGTCGCCCAGGAGGCGGCCCCGGGCACGACCGTGCACAACGAGTGCGACGTGGTGAGCGTGCGCACCGCGCAGGCGGAGGAGGACGAGCTGTTGTGAGCCCGGTCCGGATCGCGGCTGTCGGCGATGTGCACCTCGGTACCGACGCGCGGGGGTGGTACCGCCCCAGCCTCGCGGGCATCGAGGAGCGCGCGGACGTCCTCCTCCTCGCAGGCGACCTCACCCGGCACGGCACCCTCGAGGAGGGCCGGGTCGTGGCGGACGAGTTCCGCGGCCTGCCCATCCCGGTCGTCGCCGTGCTCGGCAACCACGACTACCACTCCGATGTGCAGCGGGAGATCGCCTCGATGCTGCGCGACGCCGGGATCACGGTGCTGATGAACGAATCGGTCGTGATCAAGTGCAACGGCACCCGGCTCGGCATCGTGGGCGGCAAGGGCTTCGGCGGCGGCTTCGCCGGGAAGTGCGCGAGCGAGTTCGGCGAGCGGGAGATCAAGGACTTCGTCGGCCACACCAAGCGCATCGCCGCCGAGTGGCGCGAGGCGCTGAAGAACGTCGTCGCCGACCGCCGCGTCGTGCTCAGCCACTACTCGCCGGTAAAGGACACCCTGCTCGGCGAGCCCCCGGAGATCTACCCGTTCCTCGGCAGCTACCTGCTCGCCGAGGCGGTCGACGCGGTCGGCGCCGACCTCATCGTGCACGGCCACGCGCACGCCGGAGTGGAGAAGGGCCTCACGCCCGGCGGCATCCGGGTGCGCAACGTCGCCCTGCCGGTGCTCAAGCGCGCCTACGCGGTCTACCACCTGCACGAGGAGGACCACGAGGAGGACGCGGAGGGCGCGCCGGAGCGCGAGCGCGAGTCCGCGGCGGCGTCCTAGCACCGGCACGGTTCACTCCGGTACGGCCGGGCGGTCCCGACGGCGGTCGCGGGCGGTGCCGGCGGCGGGAGACGGAGACGCCGTGCGGCGTGCCCGGCCGCGGGCGGATCGATCGGCCGGGACCGGACCGGCCGGTCACATCGTGAAGTCACACCGTGGCGTCACACCGCGGCGCGGTCGCCGAGCGCGCAGGCGACGGCGGTGAGCAGGTCGGGGGCGGTCTCGGGCGCGGCCGCGATCTCCTCCGGCAGGGTGACCGGGGTCGGGACGAGGATGCCGCGGGCGCCGGCCCGCGCCGCGGCCTCGACGTCGCGGCCGATGTCGCCGATCACGACGCAGTCGCGCGCGGCGACGCCGAGACGGCGCGCGGCGCGCAGGATCAGGCCAGGGCGGGGTTTGCGGCACGGGCAGCCGTCGGCCTCGCCGTGCGGGCAGATCTCCCACACGTCGAACGGGCCGAGCAGCTCCTCCACCCGGCGGTTCACCGCGGCGAGCTCCGCGGGCGTGACGAGCCCCCGGGCCACCCCGGACTGGTTGGTGACGATCCCCGTGCGCACCCCGGCGCGCCGTACCCGGGCGAGCGCGGCCGCGGCGCCCGGCATGGGGCGGACCGCGTCCGGGTCCCGGTTGTACGGCACGTCCGTCACGAGGGTCCCGTCGCGGTCGAACAGGATCGCGGCGGGCGGGGACGGCCGTTCGGTCATACGTTGAAGATGCTGACCCCGCCGGGCCCGATGAGCAGCCCGACGACGATGAGGACGATCCCCCAGAGGATGTCCCGGCGGGCGAGGAGCACGTAGATCCCCGCGATGACGAGTACGACGGCGAGTATCCAAAGCAATGTTGCCATGACACCCCCTCTGCCCCCGGGTGCGTCCTTTTAACGCGACTTTTTCGGTCATGGTGGCGATTTTGACGTTTGCCCAGGTCGGCGGCGGTGCGAGGGCGGCCGGTGTTTGCCCGCACCTCCTCCGGTCACTTGGGATGGGTGACGAAAATCGGCTATTTCCTCGCGTCCGAGGAGCACGGCCCGCACGAGCTGGTACGGCAGGCCCGGCTCGCCGAGGAGGCCGGCTTCGCCGGGCTGTGGATCTCGGACCACTTCCACCCCTGGATCGACGAGCAGGGCGAGAGCCCGTTCGTGTGGGCGGTGATCGGCGCGCTCTCCCAGGCCGTCTCGCTGCCCGTCACCACCGCGGTGACCTGCCCGATCATCCGCATCCACCCGGTGATCATCGCGCAGGCCGCGGCCACCGCCCAGGTGCTGCTCGACGGCCGGTTCCGGCTCGGCGTCGGCACCGGCGAGGCGCTCAACGAGCACGTGGTCGGCGCCCCGTGGCCGCCCGCGGGCGAGCGCCTCGCGATGCTGGAGGAGGCGATCGGGATCCTCCGGCGGCTGTGGACCGGCGAGGTGGTCACCCACCGCGGCACGTACTACGACGTCGACACCGCCCGGATCTACACGCTCCCGGACGAGCCGCCGCCGATCTACATGTCCGGCTTCGGCCCGAAGGCGATCGCGCTCGCCGCGCGCGTCGCCGACGGCTACGTCTCCACCGCCCTCGACCCCGAGATGGTCGAGCGATTCCACAAGGAGGGCGGCCGGGGCAAGCCGGCCCAGGCCGGGCTCAAGGTGTGCTGGGCCGAGGACGAGGCCGAGGCCCGCCGTACCGCGCATCGGCTCTGGCCGAACCAGGGCATCCCGGGCGAGGCCGCGCAGCTGCTGCCGATGCCCCGGCACTTCGAGCAGCTGGCCGCCCTCGTCGCCGAGGAGCACGTGGCGCAGAGCGTGGCGTACGGGCCCGACCCGGAGGCGCACGTCGCGATGATCCGCCGGTACGCCGACGCCGGGTTCGACGAGGTGTACGTCTCGCAGATCGGGCCCCGGCAGGAGGAGTTCTTCGCCTGCTACGCCGAGCACGTGCTGCCCCGGTTCCACTAGCCGGACGGGGCTCGGGGGCCGGGCGGCGCGGGGTGCGCGCGGCGCCGGGTTTGCCGTGTGCGGGTGCGGGTAGTCACGCGTCCGCCGAGGTCAGGAGGCCGGGGGAGATGGGCAGTCACGGTCACGAGGTGACCGATGCGATCCTCGAGACGCTCAAGCGCGCCGGGACCGGGCTCAAGGACGTCGGTGTGCGGTTCGCCCTCGCCGGCGGCTGCGCCGCCTACGCGCGGGGCGCGGCCCCGTCGCTGCACGACGTCGACTTCGTGCTGCCCGAGGAGGAGGTGCCCGCGGCCCTGGAGCGGCTGCGCGAGCTCGGCTTCCGTACCGTGAAGCCGCCCGAGGACTGGCTGGTGAAGGCGTACGACGAGGGGGACCGGCTCGTCGACCTCATCTTCCGGATCGCCGAGCGGCCGATCACGCTCAAGGTGATCGAGCGGGCCGAGCTGCGGTCCGCGGCCGCGGTGAACCTGCCGGTGCTCGAGGCGACCGATCTCGTGGTGAGCTGGCTGCTGCCGCTGTCGGAGCACGGCTGCGACTTCGGCGCGCTGCTGCCGATGGTGCGGGCGATGCGCGAGCAGGTGGACTGGGATCGCGTCGCGGCGGTCACCGCGGACTCGCCGTACTCCTACGCATTCCTCACCCTCCTCGACCGCCTCGGCATCGCCAACCCCAAACTGCCCCCGCCGTACCAGGCGGAATGGCCCTGACTTAGGGCTGCGAACGATTGTCAGCGATTTCCGGCGGCCTCGTTTTTTGTGTCGATTTCGTGTCAAAACATGCACAACCGGTGGACGCTTGGGTAGCATTTTGTGGGAGCGCTCCCACATTCCGAGGAGGAGCAGGTGTCCCACTTTCTGGCGGCGGAGCGGTCGCGGCGCCACGGCTGCGGCGGGCTCCCATGCGCGGCGTACGGTGCCGGTGACGGTCACCGGGAGGGCGTCCCCGATCTCGCGGCGGGTCTCGCCCCGGCGCGCACCTACGAGTGCCCGCTCGCCCCCGACGCCGGGAGCGCGCGCACGGCCCGCGCCGCGGTACGGCGCGAGCTCGCCGCCTGGGGCGCGGCCGACCTGATCGAGGACTGCTGCCTCATCGTCACCGAGCTCGTCACCAACGCGGTACGGCACGGCGGCGGCGCGATCCACCTGCGCCTCGGCATGACCGGCCGGTGGGTGTACGGCGAGGTGTCCGACGAGGGGGAGCGCCTGCCGCGGGTGCGCTCCGGCGACCTCGACGCCACCGGGGGACGCGGCCTGCTCATCGTCGACCGGGTCGCCGACGAGTGGGGCGTCGCCCGCATGCCGCACGGCGGAAAGATCGTCTGGTTCCTGCTCGGCGCCGACGGCCCGGGTCCGCCGCCGAATACCCCGGTGGAGTTTCCCGGCCTCGCCCACTGATCGTTTTTCGTCGTGGCGATCGCGGTCATTCCGATCTGATCTATCGGTTTATTCCGGATCCCGCGCCCGGCACGTGTCCGCGCGCCGCTCACGCGGTAATGCGCGCGCCGTACGGGTGCGACGCGGGAATGATCAGCGGCGGCCGCGTTTGGCTTTTGTCCGGGTTTGTGGCTGAAACGCCATTCCGGGCGTGCCGTACCCGGGGGCGTGCCGGGTCAGCGGCGCCGCGGGCCGAGCCGCCGCGTGATGCGATCCCACTCGCTGCCGAACGGGTTCTCCTGCACCAGGTAGGTCCAGGTCGCGCTCGGCCGCAGCAGCCCGGCGGCCGCGAGGTCGATGCCGTCCTCGGTGATCTCCGACTCCTCGAAGGTGGCGACCGACCGGCGGGCGACCTCGTCGAGCAGCTCGCCGAACGCGCGCACCGACTCCTTGTGGAACTCGTCGAGCGGGTTCTGCCGCCCGAGCACCCGCAGGTGAATGCCCTCGCGCAGGTCCTCCAGGTACGCCAGGTGCTCCGACCAGCACTCGTCGAGGTGGTGGAGCACGATCTGGCGGCAGACCTTGCGCAGCACCTCCTCGCCCACCCGCTCGCGCAGCTCGGCGTACCGCTCCGGCGCGGTGGCGGCGAGCGACTCGGCCCCGGCGTCGCCGCAGAGCACCTTCTCCCGCTTCTCCAGCACCTGGGCGCGCTGCAGCTCGAGCAGCCGGGTGAACCGCCAGGTGTTGCGGTGGAGCTCCAGGTGCGCGCCCTCGGCGACCCGCTGCGCGTGGCCGACGATGTACCGGGCGTGCGGGTGCCGCACCATGCCGTCGTCGTCCGGCGGGGGCGGGGTCTCGTCCGGGGCGTACCGGGTGATCAGCTCGTCCTCGAGGCTGACGAAGAACACCGAGCCGCCCGGGTCGCCCTGCCGCCCGGCCCGGCCGCGGAGCTGGTCGTCGAGCCGGCTGCTCGGGTGGCGGCCGGACCCGATCACGTACAGGCCGCCGAGCTCGGCCACGCTCTCGCCGAGCCGGATGTCGGTGCCCCGCCCGGCCATCTGGGTGGACACGGTGACCGCGCCCTTCTGCCCGGCCCGGGCGATGATCTCCGCCTCCTCGGCGTCGTTCTTGGCGTTGAGCACCACGCAGTCGATGCCCTCGGCGGCGAGCCGCTCGGCGAGCCGCTCGGACTCGGCGACGTCGAGCGTGCCGATGAGCACCGGGCGGCCGGTGGCGTGCGCCGCGGCGACCTCGGCGACGAGCGCGCGCTCCTTGTCGGTGACCGTGGCGTAGATGCGGTCCGGCTCGTCGACCCGGATGCACGGCACGTTCGGCGGGATCACCGCCACCTGCAAGTCGTAGAACTCGCGGAGCTGCTCGCCGACCGCGACCGCGGTGCCGGTCATGCCGCACACCCGCGGGTAGCGGCCGATCAGCCCCTGCACGGTGATCGAGTCGAGGATGCGGCCGGTGTCGCTCGGCGGCAGCGACTCCTTCGCCTCGACCGCGGCCTGCAGCCCGTCCGGCCAGCGCTGCAGCAGCGCCACCCGGCCGCGGGAGGTGTTGATCAGCTGCACCTTGCCGTCCCGGACGATGTAGTCGACGTCCCGGACGAGCAGCGCGTGCGCGTGCAGCGCCAGGTTGATCTCGGTGAGCCGGTGCGCGTTCTCCTCGGCGAACAGGTCGATGCCGCCGAGCGCGGCCTCCACCGTGTCGATGCCCTTCGGGGTGAGGAAGACGTTCCGGCCCTCCTCGTCGATCTCGTAGTGGTAGCCCTTGACGAGCCGGCGCACCAGCGCGTCGGCCTCGGACGCGCCGAGGCCCCGCTCGGCGGACCCGGCGAGCACGAGCGGCACCCGGGCCTCGTCGACGAGCACCGAGTCCGCCTCGTCGACGATCGCCACGCCCGGCTCGGGCACGATCATGTCCTCCGGGTCGGTGACGAGCCGGTCCCGCAGCACGTCGAAGCCGATCTCGCTCACCGGCGCGTAGGTGACGTCGGCCTGGTAGGCGGCCTTGCGCTCCTCGCGGGTGGCGGTCTGGCCGATCCACCCGACCGACACGCCGAGCGCCTGGTACAGCGGGCCCATCCACTCGGCGTCCCGGCGGGCGAGGTAGTCGTTCACCGAGATCACGTGCACCCGGTGGCCGCGCAGCGCGTAGCCCACGGCGGCGAGCGCGCCGGAGAGCGTCTTGCCCTCGCCGGTCGCCATTTCCGCCACGTGGCCGTCGAGCAGCGCGAGGGTGCCGACGAGCTGCACGTCGTACGGCCGCATGCCGAGGGCGCGGCGGGCCGCCTCGCGCACCACCGCGCAGAACTCGGCGAGGTCGCCGATCGGCGGCTCGGGCAGCTCGGCCGCGGCGCGCACCCGCTCCTCGCGGCGCCCCGCCTCGGCCACGATCTTCTCGTATCGGCGGATGTCGACGCCGCCGGGCCGATCCAGCAGCCGCCTGATCATTCGCTTGATCGCCACGCGTCCTCCGTGCTCCGCTCCGGCCGCCGGCGCGGCCCGCCACCGCGACCTCGGTGGCTTCAACGCCGGTGCCGGTGTCCACGTTCCCACACCCGGGCGCGCCTCCGCTCGCCCGCGGCCGGCACGGCTCGCCGTACCTGACGGAAGATGGCAGGTTCGCCGCCGAGGATGGGCCCATGACGACGAACCCGACCGATGCGACGAGGCCCACCGTGACGACGGCGACGCTGCTGGGGGTGACGATCGACTGCGCCGAGCCCCGGCGGCTCGCCGAGTTCTACGCGACGATCCTCGGCTACGAGATCACCCACGCCGCGGACGAGTACGCGGCGATCGGCGACGGCGTGCACACCCTCTACTTCGTCCGGGTGCCCGAGCGCGCGCCCGCGCCGTGGCCGGGACCGGGCAAGCAGTTCCACCTCGACCTGCGGGTCCCGGACGTGCCGAAGGCGGTCGCCGACTACCTCGCGCTCGGCGCGACCAGGCCCGACTTCCAGCCCGGCGGGGAGCGCTGGACCGTGCTCGCCGACCCCGAGGGCCACCTGTTCTGCGTCACACCGCAGCCCTCGTGAGGGTCACGATGCGGTCGTGACTACGGCGTTCCCTGCAAGTGGGGTGAGCAGAGCCCGTAAGCTTGCTCCATGACCCGATCGACGTCCCTTTATGCGTTCCTGCCCGCATTCCTCGCCCGCGAGGGATGCCGATGACGTGGTTGGGGGTCTCGATCGCGCTCCTCGGGGCCTTGGGATACGCGCTCGGCGCGGCGCTGCAGCAGTACGAGGCCGTCGCCGACGGCGCGACGCTCAAGCTGGTACGGCGGCCCCGGTGGTGGATCGGCGGCGCCATCGGGTTCGCCGGGGCAGCGCTGCACGCGGTCGCGCTGAGCTTCGCCCCTCTGATCGTGGTCCAGCCGGTCAGCGTCACCACGCTGGTGTTCGCGGTACCGGTCGCCGCCTGGTTATACGGACGCCGCCCGCACCGCCTGGAGATCGTCGGCTCGATCGCGGTGACCGTCGGCCTGCTCGGCCTGGTGCTGATCGTGCCGGCGAGCAACACCCCGCCGTCGCTGAGCGACCGTGCGGCGGTGGGCTTCCTGGCGACCGTGGCGCTCATCGTGGTCGCCTGTCACCTGATCGCCCGGCGGCTCACCGGCGCGCCGAAGGCGATGGCCCTCGCCGTCGCCGCCGGGGCGGTCACCGCGTCGGTCTCCACCTTCGTACGGGTGGTGGGCGGCGGCCTGCACGGGGATCTCAGCCGCCTGCTGCACTGGTTCAGCCTCGCCATACCGGTGCTGCTCGTCTGGGCGGTGGTGCTGCTGCAGAAGTCGTACGCGGTGGGCTACTTCGGCGTCGCGTACGCGGTGGTCCAGGTCGTCGACCCGATCGTGTCGGTGCTCGCCGGGGTGCTGCTGCTCGGTGAGCCCGTGCCGACCGGCATCGGCAACGTCATCCCGGCGAGCATCGCCGCCGGGGTGCTCATCGCCGGGACCGTGATGCTCGGCCGGATGGCGCCCGACCGGATCACCAAGGATCGGTCGGCGACGCCCCCGGTGCCCGTCGGAGTGCCCTGACCGATCTCGCCGCGCCGGGCCCCGTTCCCGCTCCGGGAACGGGGCCCGGCGCTTTTCGCGCGCACCCCGGACGCGGCGTCAGGCCGCCTGCGGGGGACGCCAGGCGAACACCGCGTCGAATTGCCGGACGGCGGTGGCCGGGTCGAGCCGCCCGGCGATCGACAGGGCGAGGTCGCGTACGGCGACCGCGACCGGATTGGCCCAGGTGGCGACCCGGCCGATGGTGCGGGACCGCCGGGCGATCGCGGTGGTGCGGGGGAGCCGCGCGGCCGTGTACGCGGCCAGGTCGCCGGAGGTGGCCGCGACGTGGGCGAGCACCACGGCGTCCTCGATCGCCTGGCAGGCGCCCTGGCCCAGGTGCGGGGTCATCGCATGCGCGGCGTCGCCGATCAGCGCGATGCGGCCGGCGTGGTAGGCGGGCAGCGGGGTGTCGAGGCAGCGCAGGTCGGTGCGGATCACCGTCTCCGGCTCGGCCGCGGCGATCAGCCGCGGGATCGGGTCGGGCCAGCCCGCGAACAGCCGGGCGAGCTCGGCCCGCTCGTCGGGCGCGGTGGCCCCCTCCGGCGCCGGGGCGGTGAAGTAGCAGTAGATCCGGTCGCCGGTGAGCCCGGCCGCGCCGGACAGCAGGCCGCGGCCCCACACCTCGCCGTACGGGCACGGCCCCGGCGGCCGGGGGACGACGATGCGCCAGCTCGTGTGCCCGGTGTACACCGGACCGGGGTGGCCGGGGAACAGCTGCGCCCGGATCGCCGAGTCGATGCCGTCGGCGGCGACCACGAGGTCGGCGTCGAGGTCGCCCGCGTCGGTCTCCACCCGGCCGGTCGCCGGGTCGGCCCGCCGTACCACGGTGCCGAGGCGCAGCGCGTCCGGGGCGAGCCGGTCCGCGAGCAGGCCGACGAGCTCGGCCCGCATGAGCAGCACGATCGGCCGGCCGTACCGCTCGACGATCACCTCGGCCCGGGTTCGGTTCAGCCACCGGCCGTCGGCCCGGCGGATGCCCGCGTCGCCCTGCATCACCGAGCGGTCGCGCACGGCGTCGCCGAGGCCGAGCGACTCGAGCGCGGCGATCGCGTTCGGGGCGATGGCCACGGCCGAGCCCACCGGCTCCAGCCGCGGGGCCCGCTCGCACACCGTCACCCGCCAGCCGCGCCGCTCCAGCGCGACCGCCGCCGTGAGGCCGCCGATCCCGGCCCCGATCACCACCGCATGCTTCATGATCAGCTCCTTTACTACACCTGTAGTGTACTACATGTGTAGTCTGAGCTCGTGGTCTCCTCACGGGCGGAGCTCGTCGCGGACACGGCGCTCGCGCTGCTCGCCGAGCGCGGCATGCGCGGCCTCACCCATCGCGCGGTCGACGAGGCGGCCGGGCTGCCGCCCGGCTCCACCTCGAACGTCGCCCGCACCCGCGCCGCCCTGCTCGAGCTCGCCGTCGCCCGGCTCGTCGAGCTGGAGGCCTCCCGGGCGGGCGGGCTGGTCGAGGTGGCCGCCGCGTCCGACCTCACCGACCCCGACGTGCTCGCCGACCTCATGGCCGAGTTCGTGCACGGGCTGATCACCGTGGGCCGGGTCGCCACGATCGCCCGGTACGAGCTCGCGCTCGAGGCCACCCGCCGCCCCGAGCTGCGCCGGGTCTACGACGAGGCGGGCCGCGCCTACCGCGAGGGCGCCGTCGCCCTGCTCGCCGCCGCCGGGTCCCCCGATCCGGTACGGCACGGCCAGCGACTTGTCGCCTTCCTCGACGGCCTGGTCTTCGACGCGATCGCCGGCGCGGGCCCGGTGCCCGGCCGCGACGAGCTGCGCAGCGCGGTGCGCGAGGCGCTCGCCGGCATGCTCTCCCGCTGACCGGTCTGTCCTGGTCGTCCGGCCGCCGGGCCGTGCCGGGCGGGCCTCCTGGCGGGACATACCGGACGGTCGGTATGCTCGTGAGGGCTTTGTGACCGGGAGTGCGTGATGGGGCAGCAGCAGCCGTCCGGGCCGCCGGGACTCGACCTCGCCCGCCTCGGCCCGTACCTGGAGGCGGCGGGGGTCGCGGCCGGGCCGCTCACCGCCGAGGTGATCCAAGGCGGCATGTCGAACCTCACCTACCTGGTGCGCGACGCGGCCGGGAACCGGCTCGTGGTGCGCCGCCCGCCGCTCGGCCACGTGCTCGCCACCGCGCACGACATGGGCCGCGAGTACCGGGTGATGACCGCGCTCGCCGGCTCGGGCGTGCCGGTGCCGCGCACCCACCTGCTGTGCCGGGACGAGGAGGTGATCGGCGCCCCCTTCTACGTCATGGAGTACGTGCCCGGCATCGTGCTGCACGGCGGCGCGCCCCGGTTCGACCGCCCGGACCCGGCCGAGCGCGACGAGCGCGTGGCCCGACTGCTGCTCGAGCTGACCGACGTGCTCGCGCTGCTGCACCGGATCGACCCGGCGGAGGTGGGGCTCGCGGACTTCGGCCGCCCCGAGGGCTACCTGGAGCGGCAGGTGCGGCGGTGGAAGCGGCAGCTCGACGCCTCCCGCAGCCGCGAGCTGCCCGGCATCGACCTGCTGCACGAGCGGCTCGCCGCGACCGTGCCGCGGCCGTCCGGGCCGGGGTCGATCGTGCACGGCGACTTCAAGCTCGGCAACGCCGTGATCACCCCGGACGGCCGGATCGGCGCGGTGCTCGACTGGGAGATGGCGACCCTCGGCGACCCGCTCACCGATCTGGCGCTGTTCCTCCTGTACAGCGAGGCCGAGGGGTACGGCGACGGCCTCGCCGAGCGGTACGCGGAGGCCACCGGGCGCGAGCCGTACCGGCTCGGCTGGTACGTCGGCCTTGCCTGCTTCAAGCTCGCCGTGATCTCCGAGGGCATCCACTACCGGCACGGCCGGGGGCTCACCGTGGGCGCGGGCTTCGACACGATCGGCGACCAGGTGCTGCCGCTGGTGGAACGCGGGCTGCGGGCGCTGAAGGAGGACTGAATGGACTTCACCTTCGACGAGGTCACCGAGCGGCTGCGGGAGCGGCTGCTCGCCTTCATGGACGAGTGCGTCTACCCGGCCGAGGCGGAGTTCGAGGCCCAGGCGGCCGAGTCGGGGTGGCGGCCGCCGCCGGTGCTGGAGCGGCTCAAGGCCGAGGCGCGCCGCCGCGGCCTGTGGAACCTGTTCCTGCCCGGCGAGTACGGCGCGGGCCTCACCAACCTGCAGTACGCCCCGCTCGCCGAGATCATGGGCCGCAGCCCGCGGATCGCCCCGGCCGCCACCAACTGCGCCGCACCGGACACCGGCAACATGGAGCTGCTCGCCCTGTTCGGCACCCCAGAGCAGCGCCGCACCTGGCTGGAGCCGCTGCTGCGCGGCGAGATCCGCTCGGCGTTCGCGATGACCGAGCCGGACGTGGCCTCCTCGGACGCCACCAACATCGCCACCCGGATCGAGCGCGACGGCGACGCGTACGTGATCAACGGCCGCAAGTGGTTCATCACCGGGGCGATGAACCCGGACTGCCGGATCTTCATCGTGATGGGCAAGACCGACCCGGACGCGCCGAAGCATCGGCAGCAGAGCATGGTGCTCGTGCCCCGCGACACCCCCGGGCTGACGGTCCGGCGCGGCATGCAGGTGTTCGGCTACACCGACGCCGACCACGGCGGCCACGCCGAGGTGATCTTCGAGAACGTGCGGGTGCCGGTGAGCAACCTCATCGGCGAGGAGGGCGGCGGCTTCGCGATCGCCCAGGCCCGGCTCGGCCCCGGCCGCATCCACCACTGCATGCGGCTGATCGGCATGGCCGAGCGGGCGCTCGAGCTCATGTGCCGGCGGGCCTGGTCGCGCACCGCGTTCGGCGCGCCGCTCGCCCACCAGGGGGTGATCCAGGACTGGATCGCCGAGGCCCGGGTGACGATCGAGCAGCTGCGGCTGCTCGTGCTGAAGACCGCCTGGCTCATGGACACGGTGGGCAACAAGGGCGCGCACACCGAGATCCAGGCGATCAAGGTCGCCGTGCCGAAGGCCGTGCAGGAGATCATCGACCGGGCGATCCAGGTGCACGGCGGCGGCGGGGTGAGCCAGGACTTCCCGCTCGCCGCGCTGTGGGCGGCGGCGCGCACGCTGCGGCTCGCGGACGGGCCGGACGAGGTGCACAAGCGCTCGCTCGCCTGGCGGGAGCTGAAGCGGTACCAGGGGTGAGACGCGGGCGGGGCGCGGCGGGCCGCTACGGGCGGAGCGCGGCGAGCAGCAGGTCGGCGAAGTAGCGGCCGATCTCCTGGCCGGAGAGCGGGCCCTCCGGGTTGTACCAGATGCCGAGGTGGTGGACCGAGCCGAAGAAGAAGTCCACCACCATCTCGGCGGGCACCGCGTCGCTGAACACGCCCGTGCGCTGGCCCTCGAGCACCAGGTCGCGGAACCGCTCGTGGTAGCGCCGCCGGTCGGCCCGCACCGCCTTCTGGATCTCGGGGGCGAGCTGGTGCATCGAGCGGAAGAAGATCTTGGAGTCGTCGAGGTTCTCGATCGTGGTCACCACGACGTCCATCGCGGCGGCGTGCAGCCGCTCGGCGACCGGCGCGTCCATGTCGGCGAACCGGTTGAGGCGCTCCATCTGCATGCGGAGCACCCGCGCGTAGATCTCCTGCAGCAGGTCGTCCTTGGACGTGAAGTAGTGGTACATCGCGCCCTTGGTGACGCCCGCCGCGTCGACGATCTCCTGTACCGACGTGCGCTCGAAGCCCCGCTCGGCGAACAGCCGCGTCGCCGCGCTGAGCAGGCGCTGCCGTACCGGCTCCGCGGCCGTGGAGCCCCGGCCTCCGCCACGCGCCATGGGATCTCCCTCCTCGCCCCCGTCAAGGATACCGACTGGTCGGTTGGAAGGTTGGCGCATCTCTACAACGAATCGGCCCGTGCGCTATCGAAAATTCATCCATTCGAGGTGTTGTTTTATCACCGACGCTGGCTCACATTGATGTCCGGGGTATGTCCGCTCCGACTCACGTGTGAGCCCTAGGCGAGGGGGGCCCGAACCGTGGCCGGTGGATCGATCTATGTGTCGCAGGACGAGAAGTACAGCGGCACCGATCAGATCGTTTACGAGAATCTCTGGGCCCAGGGGCGTGAGGCTCGGCTGAAACGGCGGGGCGTCATCGCGGTGATCGGCCTGATCATCGGCGTGGTGCTCGCCATCCGGTTCTCGCTCAACTCGTTCGTGATGGCCGTGCTCGGCGCGATCGTCGCGGCCGGCACCGACTTCTTCCTCGCCTGGCGCGCCCACGAGGCCACCGCGGTGTGGCGGGGCAAGCGCCGGGGCGACGTCATCACCGGGCGCATCCTGCGCCGCACGCTGCACCGCCGCGGCTACCGCGTGCTCGACGGCCGCTCCATCCCCGGCAAGGCCTCGGTCGACCACCTGGTGATCGGCCCCGGCGGCATGTGGGTGATCGACAACGAGGCGTGGGCGCCGGACACCGACATCGCGCGGTACGGCTCGCGCCTGTTCCTCGGCGAGCGGACCGGCACGAAGGTGGCCCAGGAGCTCATCAAGGTCGCGAACGAGTTCGCCGAGCTGCTCGGCCGGGAGACCGGCATCACGGTCGAGGCGAAGCCGCTGCTCGCGGTGCACGGTGGGAAGATCACCGCCGGCGAGCACGCGCGCGGCGTCATCGTCGCCGAGGGCATCACCGTGCTCTACCCCCGGCGCATCCCGCGCTGGATCCTCTCCCACCCGACCAGTGAGCTCACCGAGGAGCAGGTCGACCTGCTCGCCCGTACCGCGGCCCGCATCCTGCGCCGCGCCTGACCGTCGCACCGCCGCGAGCCTGCCGTCCGGGCGAGGGCGTGCGGGCTCGCCGCCGTGCCGTTCCCGTGCCGTGCGCGGGGCGTCCCCGGGCCAGCCGCTCCGGCCGTCGCGTGACGCCTGCGAACGAGGCGTGCCTTCCGGCGGCGCCGGGGCCGCGGACGTGTGCATCCTGCACGTACCGAATGATGTTCTAGGTGGGATACCCCTTGTCTGGTTCGAAGCACTCTGCCGGATGCGCTACGCTTTTCGTGTCTCGCGCCGCTAGCTCAACTGGCAGAGCAGCTGACTCTTAATCAGCGGGTTCGGGGTTCGAGTCCCTGGCGGCGCACTCGCCGTACGCCGGGCATCCGTGGATTCCGCGGGTGCCCGGCGGCGTTTCTACGGCCTTTTTCCCGGCCGTTCCGGCCGGGTCCCACTGGGGCACGGGTCTCACCCGGCGATCTCGAGGACGATGTCCCGCCCGTCGCCCACGAAGGCGACGTCGCGGAGGTCGCCGATCCACAGGCCGGCGGGCGGCCGGGAACGCCCGGGCGCGGTGCCGACGCCGACCACCCGGGCCCCCGCGGCCTTGCCCGCGGCCACCCCGGCGGGGGAGTCCTCGAAGACCACGCAGTCGGCGGGGTCCACGCCGAGCGCGCGGGCCGCGGCGAGACAGCCCTCCGGATGCGGCTTGCCCTCCCGCACGTCGTCCGCGGAGATCACGACGCGGGGTTCGGGCAGCGCCGCGGCGCGCAGCCGGGTGCGCACGAGGGCCCCGCCGCCCGAAGTGACGACCGCCCAGCGTCCCGCGGGGAGCGCGCAGAGCAGCCGCCGCGCCCCCGGCACCTCCGCCAGGCCGTCCACCTCGGCCGGCTCGCGTTCCTCCAGGCGCCGCGCCTCCGCGTCCGCGCCGAGCCAGGGCGCCGCCAGCCGGACGAGCTCGACGTCCCGGCGTCCGCGCGACAGCTCGGGCACCCGCCGCGCATCCAGCCCGTGCGCGGCGGCCCACTCCCGCAGCACCCGGTCGATCACCGGCTGGGAGTCGACGAGCACGCCGTCGCAGTCGAACAGGATCCCGGCGCAGCGCAGGGTCGAGGGCATCGGCCTCCCTTTCGTCGAGCCGCCGCGAAGATCTCGAACGTCGCCGCCGGGCCCGGCCCGCGTCAACGGCGCGCCGGTCAGTCGAGCAGGCCGGCGTCGTGCACGAGGATCGCGGCCTGCACCCGGTTGCTGAGCGCGAGCTTGGCGAGCACCCGACTCATGTGCGCCTTCACCGTCGACTCGCTCATGTACAGCCGGTCGGCGATCTCCGCGTTGCTCAGCCCGCGCGCGGCCGCCACCACGACCTCCCGCTCCCGCTCGGTGAGCGCCTCCAGCCGCTTGCGCGCGGCCGCCGCCCGCGCCGAGCCGTGCGCGGTGAACTCCTCGATGAGCCGCTTGGTGACGCTCGGGGAGAGCATCGCGTTGCCCTCGACCACCGTGCGCACCGCCTGGATCAGGTCCTTCGGCGGGGTGTCCTTGAGCAGGAACCCGACCGCGCCGTGGCGCAGCGCGGTGTGCACGTACTCGTCCAGCTCGAACGTGGTGAGCATGACGATCTTCGGCGGGTCGGGCAGCCCGGCGATGCGCTCGGTCGCGGTGAGCCCGTCGACGCCGGGCATCCGGATGTCCATGAGTACCGCGTCGGGCCGGTGCCGGATGGCCTGCTCGACCGCCTCGCCGCCGTCGGCCGCCTCGGCGACCACCGCGATGTCCCCGGCGGACTCGAGGATCATCCGCAACCCCTGGCGCACCAGCTGCTCGTCGTCGACCAGCAGCACGCGAATCACGGGGAACCTCCGGCCCGGACATCCGACTTTCGTGGGGGGTCGATCGTAGACGATCGGCCGATCCCGCCGCCCTCGCTCCGCCGAACCATCGTAGTGACCTGCAACTCGGCCGTGAGGAGGGACGATGACAGGCCTGCCGGCTCCCGGCGGGGTGGCCGCGGCGGCGTGTGAGCTCACCAAGGTGTACGGCGAGGCGGCCACCCGGGTGGTCGCGCTCGACCGGGTGTCGGTGACGATCCCGGCCGGGCGGTTCACCGTCATCATGGGGCCGTCCGGCTCCGGGAAGTCCACCCTGTTGCACTGCATGGCCGCGCTGGAGCGGCCCACGTCCGGGCGGGTGCTGATCGACGGCGCCGACGTCTGGTCGCTCGGCGAGCGGGAGCGCACCCGGCTCCGCCGGGACCGCCTCGGCTTCGTGTTCCAGGCGTTCAACCTGGTGCCGACGCTGAGCGCGCTGGAGAACATCCTGCTCCCGGCCCTGCTCGCCCGCCGTACCGTGGACCGCGACTGGCTCGACCGGGTGGTGGCGACGGTACGGCTCGGCGACCGGCTGGGCCACCGGCCGAGCGAGCTGTCCGGCGGAGAGCAGCAGCGGGTGGCGGTCGCCCGGGCCCTGGTGACCCGGCCCGCGGTCATCTTCGCCGACGAGCCCACCGGCAACCTCGACGCCCGCACCGGGGCGGGCGTGCTCGCGCTGCTGCGGGACGTCGCCGGGCAGGGCGGCGCCGCGGTGGTGATGGTCACCCACGACCCCGCGGCCGCCTCCTACGGCGATCAGGTGATGTTCCTCGCCGACGGCCGGATCCGGGACGCGCTGCCGGACCCCACCGTGGACGCGGTGGTGGAGCGGCTGCGGCGGCTGGAGCCGGTGGCCGCGCGCGGGGAAGGAGGCCGGCCGTGATCCGGCTCGCGCTGGGGGAGCTGCGGGCCCGCCCGGCGCGGCTGCTCGCCACCCTGCTCTCGGTGGCGCTCGGCGTCGGGTTCGTGACCGGCTCGCTGGTGCTCGTCGACTCGGTGCGCGCCGCGTTCGACGACCGGTACGTGGACGGCGGGCGGGGCGCCGCGGGCGTGGTGCGCCCCGCCGGCGGCCTGCGGACCCAGCGGTACGCGCGGGTGCCCGGCCGGGTGGCGGCCGCGGTGGCCGCCGCGCCGGGCGTGGCCGCGGTCGCCCCGGTGCACCGGGAGACCGTGCTGCTCGCCCGCCCGGACGGGGAACGGCTCGAACCCCGGGGCGGCGGCTCCCGCCTCGACCGGGCCGGGCTGTACCTCGGTAACTGGATCGCCGACCCGCACCTCCGCGATCAGACGCTGCGCGCCGGCCGCCCGCCCGCGACGGCCGCCGAGGCCGCGATCCACCGGCACACCGCCGCGGCGTACGGCCTCGGCGTCGGGGACCGGGTGCGGCTGGTGCTGCCCGCCGCCGCGTTCCAGGCGACGATCACCGGGGTGTTCGACTACGGCGACGCCGACCCCGCGCCGAACGCGCCGCTGTTCACGCCGGGCGTGCTCGTCACCACGGAGGCGGCCGCGGCGCGGCTCGGCGACCCGGTCGAGCTGCGGGTGTCCGCCGCGCCCGGGGTGTCCGCCGAGCGGCTGCGCGGCGCGGTCGCGGCGGCGGTGGGCGATCGCGACTACGAGATCGTCCCGGCCGAGACCGCCGCCCGGGACACCTTCGAGCTGATCTGGCGGATGAACCTGGGGCCGCTCGCCACCGGGATGTCGGTGTTCGCCGGGATCACGGTGCTCGCGGCCGGGCTGATCGTGTACACCACGTTCGCGGTGACCGTGGCGCAGCGCACCCGCCGGTACGCGCTGCTGCGGCTGATCGGCGCGGGCCGCGGCCAGGTGGCCGTGATCGTGCTCGTCGAGGCGCTCGCGATCGGGCTGGCGGGCGGCGTCGCCGGGATGCTGCTCGGGTACGGCGTGGCCGAGGGGCTGCGGCTGCTGTTCGCCGCGGCCGGGGTGGATCTCGTGCTCGGGCCGGGCGACCCGACCGTGCTGAGCCCGCGCAGCGCGCTGATCGGCCTGGTCACCGGGCCGGCCGCGACCGGGCTCGCCGCGTTCCCGGCCGCGGCGCGCGCCGGGCGGGTGCCGCCGATGCGGGCGCTGCGCGAGGCCGACCGGCCGCCGCGGGCCGCCGCCGGGCGGCGGCCGGCCCTGGCCGGGCTCGCCCTGCTCGCCGCCGGGGCGGCGGCGCTCGCGGTGGCGGTGCTCGGCGGCGGGACGGCCGGCGAGACCGACGCGGGCCGGATGGCGCCGTCGGCCGCGGGCGCGCTCGCCGTCGTCGCCGGGCTGGCGCTGCTGGCGCCGCGCTGCGCCGGGCCGGCGGCGCGGCTGATCGGCGCCCCCGCGGCCGCGCTGCGCGGGCTGCCCGCGCGGCTCGCCCGGGGCAACGCCGCCCGGAACCCGGGCCGGACCGCGCTCACCGCCACCGCGCTGGTCCTCGGGGTCGGGCTGGTCGCGTTCACGCTGGTGGTCACCGCGAGCCTGGAGGCCACCCAGCGGGCGCGGATCCGGGAGATCACCTTCACCGACTACTGGGTGCGGCCGGACGGGTTGTCGAGCTTCCCGCCGGAGGCGACCCGGGCGGTCGCCGCGGTCGACGGGGTGAAGGTGGTGAGCGCGGTCCGCCCCGCGCAGGTCAGGGTGGCCGGGGCGGCGCTCACGCCGCTCGCCGTAGCGCCGCGCACGCTCATGCGGGTCATGGACGTGCCCGTGGTCGGGGGCGACTTCGCCGCGCTCGCCGCGGACGACGGCACCGGGCGGCCCGCGGTCGCGGTCGGGGAACGGACGGCGCGCAGCCTCGGCGTCGGGGTCGGTGACGAGCTGATGGTGACGTTCGTCGGCGGCGGGGCGGCGGCCGGGGAGGCGCGGGCCCGCGTGGTCGCGATCTACGACCCCGATCGCCTGCCGGAGGGGTTCCGGGCGGAGATGATGATCTCCCGGGACCGGGCGGCCGCGGTGCAGCCGCTGCAGGGCGACACGAGCACGTTCATCGAGCTCGACGACGGGGTGGACGGCGCGGCGATCCGGCCCGCGCTCGAGGCGGCGCTGCGCGGGTACCCGGTGCTGCTGCAGGACGCCGCGGAGGCGCGCGCCGCGATGGCCGGCCGGGTCGGGAGCGTGCTCGCCCTCGGCCTGGGGCTGCTGCTGCTCACCGTGGTGATCGCCGTCCTCGGCGTGGCCAACACGCTCGCGCTCTCGGTCACCGAGCGCACCCGCGAGCTCGGCCTGCTCCGCGCCGTCGGCATGAGCCGTGCGCAGGCCCGCGCGATGATCCGCTGGGAGGCCGTGATCGTGACCACGCTCGGGGTGCTGCTCGGCGTGCTCCTCGGCACGGGGTTCGCGTGGCTGACCGCCCGCGCGGTGCCGCAGGAGATCGAGGTGCTGTCCATCCCGGTCGGGTGGCTCGCGGTCACCGTGGTCGCCGGCGCCCTGGCCGCGGTGCTCGCCGCGACCGGCCCGGCCCGCCGCGCCGCCCGCGCGGACATCCTCCGCGCGATCGCCCGCGTGTGACGGCGGGCCGTACCGCGCCTGTGGCCGCACCGTGGGGACGGCGGCGCCGATCCGGTGCGCCGTCCCCGCCCGCGGGCGGCGGCACCGCGATGCGGCGGGGACGGCCGCCTCGCGCGCGGTGGGTCAGCCGTAGGGGAGGGTGGCGTGGACCTCGTAGCCGCCGTCCGGGTGCGGCCCGGCGGTGAAGGTGCCGCCGAGCAGGCGGATGCGTTCCCGCAGGCCGTGGTGGCCGTGGCCGGAGCCGGTGCGGCCGAGCAGGGTGTCGGGTGGGTGCTCGGGGGCGGCGTTGCGGACGGTGACCTGCAGCTCGTCGGCGGCGTAGCGGAGCCGTACCGTGGTCGCCGCGCCCGGGGCGTGCTTGTGCACGTTGGTGAGGGCCTCCTGCACCAGGCGGAAGACCGCGCGGCCGGTGGCCGCGGGGAGCTCGCGCCGTTCCCCCTCGGTCTCGAGCGTGACGGGCAGGCCGGCCTCGCGCGACCGCCGTACCAGCCGGTCGAGCGCGTCGACGCCCGGCTGCGGCTCGACCGCGGCGGTCTGGCCCTCCTCGCGCAGCACCCGCAGCACCTGGCGCAGCTCGGTGAGCGCCTCGCGGCCGATCTCGCGGATGGTCCCGGCCATGCGCGCGGCCGCCTCGTCGGTGAGCGTGCTCTCCAGGGCCCCGGCGTGCACGACCATGAGGCTCACCCGGTGGGCGACCACGTCGTGCATCTCCCGCGCGATCCGGGCCCGCTCCTGTGCCCTGGCCTGCTCGGCGAGGGCCGCCTGCTCGCGTTCCAGCCGCTCGGCGCGCTCCCGCAGCGTGGCGACGAGCGTCCGGCGGGCGCCCGCCCACAGGCCGAGCAGCACCGGAGTCCCGGCCACCAGGACGGTGAGCAGCAGGGCGTACCCGGCGGAGACCCGCTCGGCGAGCAGCCGCCCGAACACCAGCAGCGCGAGCGCGCCCGCGAAGGCCGCCGTCCAGCGGGTACGGCGGTGCGCGGCCGCCTCGGCCTCCGGGCCGGCGGTGGCGAGGCCGGCGGACACGGTGTACGCGGCGACCGCGAGCCCCCAGGGGGCCGTCATCACCAGCCACGCCGCCGCGCCGGCGATGAGCAGCGGGTACGGCGTGAGCCGCCGGATCAGCACGGGCGCCGCCACCGCCGCGGCCACCACCGTCTGGGCGGGCCGGCCGATCCCCCCGAACGCCCCGAACTCGGGCATGCCGCCGCCGCCCTGGTCCGCGGTGAGGACGAACACGATCAGCGCGAGGGCGGCGTCGGCGAGCAGCAGCGCCCCCCGGCGAACCGCCCGTGCCGCCACCAGGACCCGCGACATGCCCTTCAGCCTAGGGGCGGCCCGCCCGGGTCGGCGGCCGCCGCGGGACCCGGCCGGTCAGTACTCCCAGACGTCGGTGGCCGGCTCGTGCCCGTGCCAGGTGCAGAAGACCGAGGAGCCGTGCTCGCCCTTCATCAGGTCGACCCGGATCCAGCCGACGTTGCCGCTCACCCGCGCCTCGTAGCCAGCGGCGGGGGTGGCCGACATCAGGCGGCACTCGCCGTTCTCGATGGCGAACGAGACCTGGCCGCCCTTGACGTTCACCACCTTCACCTCGGCCGACGGCCGTGACCCGGGCGGGCGCCGGGTGGCGGCCGGGGTGGTCCGCGCGGCCGTGGCGCGCGGGCTCGCCGAGGTGCGCGCGGGCGTGGGCCTGCGGGTCGCGGCCGGCCGGGCGGTGGCCGTGGCCGGGGGCGGCACGGCCGGGGAGGAGGCTGCCGTGGGCCGCCGGGCGGGCCGGCCGCGGCTCGGCCGGGGGCTCGGGGTGGCGACCGGGGAGACGGGCGGGCCGGTGGCGGCGGGGGTGGGGGGACGGCCGGTGCGGGCCTCGGCGGCGGGCAGGCCCGGGTACGGCGCGTCGGTGACCTCGGCGCGGAGCACGTCGCGCACGCCGAACCAGGCCAGGCAGATCGACAGGGCGGTGGCGCCGCACCAGATCGCCAGGTATCCCACCACCCGTCGCATGCGCTGAATTATCGGTTCTTTCGCGATCTCGTGCCCTACCGTTGGGTCACATGGCGACGGTGCTCGTGGTCGAGGACGACGATCTCGTCCGCGCGGAGCTCATCCAGGCGCTCGCCGGACGGCACGCGGTGCGCAGCGCGGGGCGGGCGCTCGACGCGCTAAGGGAGATCACCCGGAACCCGCCGGACGTGGTCGTGCTCGACCTCGGCCTGCCCGACCTCGACGGCGCCGAGGCGCTGAAGATGATGCGCGGCGTCTCCGACGTACCGGTGATCGTCGCCACGGCGCGGGACGACGAGGCCGAGATCGTCCGGCTGCTGCGCGCCGGGGCCGACGACTACCTGGTCAAGCCGTTCTCCGGCGAGCACCTGGAGGCGCGGCTGGAGGCGGTGCTGCGCCGTACCCGCAGGGCGGCGGCCCCGCCCGCGGTGCTCCGGGTGGGCGGCCTCGAGGTGGACCTCGACCGGCGGGAGGCGACGCTCGACGGGGCGCCGCTGTCGCTCACCCGCCGGGAGTTCGACCTGCTCGCCTACCTCGCGGCCCGGGCCGATCGGGTGGTGTCGCGGCGCGAGCTGCGCACCGAGGTGTGGCGGCAGGCGTACGGCGAGGACCAGACGATCGACGTGCACCTGTCGTGGCTGCGGCGGAAGCTGGGGGAGACCGCCGCGCGCCCGCGCTACCTGCACACGGTGCGCGGCGTCGGGGTGATGTTGTCGGCGCCGCGGGACTGAACGGGCCGCGGTGAGACGCTCGCTGGTGCTGCTCGCGGTCGCGTGCACCGCGATGGTGACGCTCGCGTTCCTCGTGCCGCTCGGCCTGGTGGTGCGCGAGGCGGCCCGCGCGCGGGCGATCGCCGACGGGGAACGGCAGGCCGCCGCGCTCGTGCCGGTGCTGGCGATCACCACCGAGCCGGAGCGGCTGGAACACGCCATCGCCAGCGTCGGGGCGGACGGGCGGATCGCGATCCACCTGCCGGACGGCGGCGTGCTCGGCACCCCGCGGGCCGCGGCGGACCTGCTCGCCGACGCCGCCCGGCGCAACCGGGCGGTCACCACCGAGTTCGGCGACGGGCGGCTGCTGCTGCGGCCGGTCGTGCTCGACGGCGGGCGGAGCGCGGTGATCGAGGTGTTCGTGCCGCCGGAGGCGCTGACCCGGGGCGTGGGCCGGTCGTGGGCGGTGCTCGCGGCGCTCGCCGTGGTGCTGGTGATCGGCTCGGTGCTCGTCACCGACCGGCTCGGCATGCGGCTCGTCCGCGCCACCCGGCGGCTCGGCGCCGCGGCCACCGAGCTCGGCGCGGGCAACCTCGCCGTGCGGGTGGAGCCGGACGGGCCGCCCGAGCTGGTGGCGGCCGCGCGGGCGTTCAACGCGATGGCCGACCGGGTGGTGGAGCTGCTCGCCGCCGAACGCGAGCTCGTCGCCGACCTGTCGCACCGGCTGCGCACGCCGCTCACCGCGCTGCGCCTCAGCATGGGCCGCCTCGGGCCGGAGGCCGAGCCGAGCCGGGACGCGCTCGACCGGCTGGAACACGAGGTGGACGCGATCATCACCGCGGCCCGGGCGCGCAACGGCGCGCCGCCCCGCCCGTCCGGCGCGCGGCCCGCGGCCGGGTACGGCGACGGCCCGCCGGGCGAGCCGTCCCCGCCTGCGGCGGACCGGCCGGAGCGGCCCGGGACGGCGAGGCCGCCGGCCGGCGGCGCGTCCGGCTGGTGCGACGCGGCCCAGGTGCTGCGGGAGCGGCTGGAGTTCTGGTCGGCGCTCGCCGAGGACCAGGGGCGGCCCTGGGACCTGGTCGGCGCGTCCTCGCCCGTCCACGTCCCGGTGCCCGCCGCCGAGCTCACCGCGGTCGTCGACGCGCTGCTCGGCAACGTGTTCCGGCACACCGCGGAGGGCACGGCGTTCACCGTGACCCTGCACGAGGGCGCCGACACCGTGGGCATCCTCGTCGCCGACGCCGGACCCGGCATCCGCGACCCGGGGACCGCGCTGCGCCGCGGCGCGAGCGGCGCCGGCTCGACCGGCCTCGGCCTCGACATCGCCCGCCGCCTCGCCGAGTCCACCGGCGGCACGTTGAAGATCGACCGCTCGCCCGTGCTCGGCGGCGCCTCCGTCCAGCTGTGGCTGCGCACCACCCCGCGGACCGCCTCCCCGCGCCGGCTGGGCCGTCGCACCCGCTCCTAGGCCGCGGCGCGGCATGCCCGCGAAGCCCGCCGCCGGGCGGCCGGGGCGCCACCGGCTTCGCGGGAGGATTCCGTGCCGCGCCGCAGGTCGGTGCGGCCGCGCCGATCGCGTTGTCGCCCCGGGACGCTCGACGCGCGGGCGGTGCGGCAGGCCCGCCGCGCTCGGCGGCGCTTCCGCGTCGCCCGGCCCTGCGCACGGGACCGGCAGGTGCGCCGCCCGGCTTCGGCAGGTGCGGAGCCCGTGCGTGCGGGAGCGGCCCGAGCGGTTCGGAGCGGTGGCGCGCGGCGCGGCCGGTGGCCGGAGGAACCGCGCCGACCGGGCCGTCGCGCTCGGCCCGATCGGCGCGGTGGAGCGGTGCGTGACCGGTGTCGTCGCCGGTCAACGAGGTTCGGCCAATGGATCCGCGATCATGGTCTCAAGGCGTGCCTAACGCGGCCTTAACGGCGGCTTAAGAGCAAGATTTTCTTGCGCGCCGCGGGTCAGTCTTTGGGCATGCGAATCACCGGCAATGCCCGCCGTAAGGCTTCTCTCGCCGCCGTGGTCGCGGCTTCGACCGCGCTTCCGCTGGTTCCGCTCGCGCTCGCCGAGCCGGCGTTCGCGCACGGGACGATGCAGAACCCGCCGAGCCGTGCGCTCGTCTGCCGTAACGAGAACCCGGAGAACCCCAAGTCCGAGGCCTGCAAGGAGGCCGTCCGGCTCGGCGGCACGCAGCCGCTCTACGACTGGAACGAGGTGAACATCCCCGACGCGGCCGGGCGGCACCGGGAGATCATCCCCGACGGCAAGCTGTGCAGCGCCGGCCGGGACAAGTACCGCGGGCTCGACCAGGCCCGCGCCGACTGGCCCGCGACCCCGCTGACGGCGGGCGCCCGGTTCACGTTCACCTACCGGGCGACCGCCCCGCACCGGGGCTCGTTCGAGCTGTACGTCACCAAGGACGGCTACGACCCGACCAAGCCGCTGCGCTGGTCCGACCTGGAGAGCACCCCGTTCGTCACGGTCACCGACCCGCCGCTGGCGAACGGCGCCTACACGATCTCCGCCAGGCTGCCGGACAAGCGCGGGCGGCACCTGATCTACGCGATCTGGCAGCGCAGCGACAGCCCCGAGGCGTTCTACTCGTGCTCGGACGTGATCTTCAACGGTGGCTCGGGAGGCTCGGGCGGCGACCCGGCCCCGGCTCCGGGCGGGTCCGCGCCGAGCACCGCGCCGAGCAGCGCCCCCACCCGGGGTACGACCCCGCCGCCGACCACGGTGCCCGAGCCGGACCACCGGCACCCGCTTCCCAGCCCCACCCCCACCCCCACCCCCACCGCAGGGTCCGGCACGGGCACCGGTGACCCGATGAGCCGGATCACGACCGGCATCGGGGTGCACCCGGCCAAGGCGGCCCGCGGCCGGTCCGTCACGGTCTCCGCGGTGTGCTCCGCGAGCCGGGTCAAGTCCGTCGCCTCCACCGCGTTCCGGCGCCGGACCGCGGTCGCCCCCGCCGGCAGCACGAGCTGGTATCCGACCCTCCCCATCGCCTCCACCGCGCGGACCGGCCGCCACGTCGTCCAGGTCCGGTGCGCGGACGGCGGTGTGGCCACGGCGGTGGTCACCGTCACCGGGTCCCGGTCCGCGGGCTGAGCGGCGCGCGATCCGCCCACCGCGACGCGACGCGCCGCTTCGGGGTGCGGCCCGCCGGCATCCCCCGGGCCACACCCCGGCGGGGGCGGCCGCGGCGTCACCGGCCGGTTCTCATGACCTTGGCCCCTGCGCGGGCGCACGGCGCGGGCGATCCGGAGCACGGCGAGCACGGCCCCGGCGGCCGCCGCGGCGCACAGCGCGAGGAACACGTCCGGCGTCCAGGTCCACACCTGGCGCAGCGGGATGGAGCGGCCGAGCACGCGCGAGCCCGGGCACGCCGGTCGCGGTCATCCGGTCGCGGACGTAGGCGTCGAGGTCGACCCCGCCCTCGACCCGTGGCGCGCCGCGGTCCGCCTCGCCGCGGTCACCGAAGGGCTCGCGCTCCAGGTCTACCGCGACCCCGGCGGCGTGCGCGGCATCCCCGCGGCCGAGCTCGTCGGCTCGGTGCTCGCCGCCGAGCTCGCGCTCGTGTTCACCGGCGAGTGCCGCCAGTACGCCGACCGGCCCTGACCGCGGGCCCGCGCCGCGGGGAGGTACGGCGGGGCCGCCGCCGTCCGCCCCGCCGTACGACGGCGGTGAGACTTTCCACCTCCGGCCGCGTATCGGGAACCAGAAGCATCCCGTATGGAGGACTGTCATGAGCCGCCGTCGCGTGCACACTGGCAACCAGCAGCGGCCCTCGGCCGCCGGGGCGGGTCCCGGGGCGGCGACCTGGGGCGGTTGCGGACAGGAGGTTCAGGTGACGGCTGCGGAGCGCTCCCTACCCCGGCGCACGGCGCTGCCTCCCGCGACGGTGGCGACGCTCACGCTGGCGGGCCTGTTCGCCGCCAACCTGCTCATCGTGTGGGCGCTGTTCCTCACCTCGGGCGAGGGCAAGAACCCGATCCTCACCGTCGCGAAGTTCTTCGGCCTGCACGCCGCGCTGATCATGATGCTCCAGCTCGCCCTGGTGGCGCGGCTGCCCTGGCTGGACCGGCGGCTCGGCATGGACCGGCTCACCCGCTGGCACCGCTGGGTCGGGTTCGCCCTGCTGTGCACGGTGGTGACGCACGCCACCTTCGTGGTGCTCGGGTACGCCGCGCTCGACCGGGCGTCGCCGCTGCGCACGTTCCTCGCCCTGGCGGGCGTGCCCGCCTCCCTGCTCGGCATCTGCGCCGCCGCGCTGATCGTCACGGTCGCGGTCGTGTCGCTGCGGGCGATCCGGCGCCGCCTGCCGTACGAGGTGTGGCACGCGCTGCACCTGCTGGTCTACCTCGCCCTGCTGCTCGCCCTCGTGCACCAGCTGCTGGAGGGCACCACGTTCACCGCCACCCCGCTGTCGGCCGCCTACTGGTGGACGCTGTGGGCCCTCGTGCTCGCCGCGCTCGTCGCCGGCCGGGTGGTGCTGCCGCTGCGCCGCAACCTCCGCCACCGGTTCCGGGTGTCCGCGGTCGTCCCCGAGTCGCCCGAGGTCACCTCGGTGTACGTGACCGGGCGGGACCTCGACCGGCTCCCGGCCCGCGCGGGACAGTTCTTCATCTGGCGGTTCCCCGGCCACCACGGCTGGTGGCGGGCGAACCCGTTCTCGCTGTCGGCCGCGCCCGACGGCCGCACGCTCCGCATCACGGTGAAGGCGGTCGGCGCGGCCAGCGCCGGGCTGCGCGACCTGAAGGCGGGCGCCAAGGTGTTCGCCGAGGGGCCGTACGGCGCGTTCACCGCGCTGCACCGCACCCGCGAGGGGGCCGTGCTCATCGCGGGCGGCGTCGGGATCACGCCGATCCGGGCGCTGCTGGAGGAGCTCACCGGGCCGGTCGTCGTGCTCTACCGGGTGCGCAGCGTGCAGGAGGCGGTCCTCCTCGACGAGCTGCGGTCGCTCGCCGCCGCCCGCGGCACCCGGCTGCACCTGCTCACCGGGCGCACCGGCGTGGGCACGCCGCCCAACCTGCCGTTCGCGCCGCGCAACCTGCGCTCGCTCGTCCCGGACATCGCCGAGCGGGACGTGTACGTGTGCGGGCCGCCGGCGATGACCGAGGCCGTGCTGGCGAGCCTGCGCGAGCTGGGGGTGCCGCGCCGTCAGATCCACGCCGAGCGGTTCGCCCTCGCCTGACCCGGCTCCGCGTCGCGACGCCCGCCCCCGCCGCGGCGGGCGTCGGCGCTGACCTGCGGCGACACGCGCGTCCCGCATCCGGGAGGGCCGTGCCGGCGGCCGCGGGCGCGCTGCCTAGACTCTCCCACCGGTATCCACCGGAACATCACCAGACCACGATGCGAGCGGCACGTTTCGAGCAGTACCTTCGCGATCTTCTGTCCGGGAGCGCGAACCCGGCGATCAAGGACGTGGTGACCTTCGCGGACGCGGGCCACAAGGCGTCGCCGTTCGGGCTCGTGGTGACGTTCACCACCGGCGCCCGCATCTACCTGCAGATCGTGCGGACCTCGGCCCAGGGCGGGGAGAGCGCGGACAAGCCCGAGGTCGTCAAGACCGGCGACGTGCTCGCCCCGGTCCCCGACCCGGGGTTCGCGCTCGAAAGCGACCGGGTGAACGTGCGCGCGTTCGAGGCCTGGCTCGCCGCGCTCGTCACCAACAGCGGCAGCGAGGAGATCCAGGGCGTGCGCACGTTCTCCGGCAAGACCCACCGGTTCGGCGTGGAGGTGTCCTTCTACAACGGGGCGCGCGCCTTCGTCTACTTCGCCCACACCCTCGGCCCCGGCCAGGACGTGGGGGCGCACCCCGCCTTCGCGGCGAAGGACGTCATCTGACCCGCCGGTCACCCGGCCGCGGCCTGGGCGGCCTTGACCGCGTGCTCGGTCGCCCAGCGGCGGTCGGCCTTCCCGGCGGCGGTGCGCACGATCTCGTCGACGAACAGCACCCGGGTCGGCTTCTTGTAGCTCGCCAGGTGGGCGCGCACGTGGTCGATGAGCTCCTGCTCGGTCGCGGTCGCGCCCGCCCGCAGCGTCACGATCGCGTGCGGGGTCTGCCCCCACCGCGGGTGCGGCACCCCGACCACCACCGCGTCGGCGACCGCCGGGTGCTCGACGAGCACGCCCTCCACCTCCTCGGCGGCGATCTTCTCGCCGCCGCTGTTGATCACGCCGCTCGCCCGGCCGAGCAGGGTGAGCGAGCCGTCCTCGTGCAGGATCGCCCGGTCGCCCGGCACCGCGTACCGCACGCCGTCGATCACCCGGAAGGTGGCCGCGGTCTTGCCCGGGTCGCCGAGGTAGCCGAGCGGCATCCGGCCGGGCGCGGCGAGCAGCCCGACCCTGCCGGAGCCGGGCGGGACGTCGTTGCCGTCCTCGTCGATGAGCCGCGCGTTCGGCGGCAGCATGAAGCGGGCGTTCTCCGGGTCCTCGCCGCGCACCGTGATCGCGACGCCGTACGGCCCGCCCTCGCTGGAGGCGATCACGTCCATGCACCGGATGTCGGCGTGCCTGAGCAGGGCGAGCTTGTTGCCCGCGCTCCACCGCATGCCGGAGCTGCGCACCTGGCGCAGGCTCGACAGGTCGTACGGCCGGTCCGCGGCGGCCGCCCGGTCCAGCTCCGCCACCATCGGCACGCACTGCACGTCGCCGATGATCACAACCTCGTTCACCCGGCGGCGCTCCACGGTCCGCCACAGCTCCTCGGGGGAGAACGACGCCCCGGCGAGCAGCGCCACCTCGGCCCCGACGTACAGCGCGCCGAACGCGGCGAACATGCCGGTGCCGTGCATGAGCGGCGAGGCCGGCATGATCACCGGGCGGTCGCCGGACCGGGCGTGCTCGGCCACCATGCGGCGCACCTCGCCGAGGGTCGCCGGCGGCTCGAAGCCCCGCCGCCGCCACTCGTTGTCGCCGACGCCGATGAGGTCGCCCTGCCGCCACACCGTGCCCTTGGGCATGCCGGTGGTGCCGCCGGTGTAGAGGATGAGCAGGTCGTCGCCGCCGCGGCGCTCGCGCGGGGCCGGGGCCGCGGCGGCGAGCGCGTCCTCGTACCGGACGAACCCGCCGTCGAGGCGCTCGGCGGGCGGGTGCCCGGCGAGGTCGCGCACGGCGACCCGCAGGGCCGTGGCGCCGGTGCCCTCGGCGGCCTCGAGCGCGGCCGGGACGATCGCCTCGCCCACCACGAGCCCGCGCGCGCCGGAGTCGGTGAGCAGGTGGCGCAGCTCGGCGGGGCGGTAGCGCACGTTCAGGTTGACCGGGGTGAGCCCGGCCTTGGCCAGCCCGAACAGCACCTCGATGTACTCCACCGAGTTGCGCAGCCCGACCGCGACCCGGTCACCGGGGGCGAGCCCGGCGGCGCGCAGGTGACCGGCGAACCGGGCGGCCCGCTCCTCGATCTCGCTCCAGGTCCGGGAGTGGTCGCCGCAGGAGACCGCCGTGAGGTCGCCGAGCTCGTCGGCGATGAGATGCCACAGGTCGGCGAGGCCCTGCTCGTGGACCGGCGCGTCCATCAGGTCGTGCATCGGATCGCTCCAGGGGGCGGGCCGGGCGGGGCGGCGCGCGCCCGCGCACGGCGGATGGGCGGGGGTCGGTAGCGGTGGGCGACCGTCCGTGCACATCCTGAGTGGGCGTTCCGAAACCGGTCAATAGGGGTTTCCACCTATTGCAAGACCGCACCTCACGCCGCCGGCCCGGCCGCCACGCCGCCCGCGCCGCGCCGTACCCCGGCGGCGGTCACCCCGCCGTGGCGGTGAGGCGGCGGATCAGCGCGATGGCGGCGTCGATCACCGCCTCGGCCTCCGCCTCGGTGGCGCACGCCGCGACCTCGCGGCCCGCCTCGGCGATCGCGACGGTGAGCACCGCGGTGGTGAGCCGGTCGACGGGGGAGTCGCCGGCGCCGAGCAGCACCGAGTTCTGCCGCACCCACTCGCGCCCCCGGGTGCGGCGGACCAGCTCGAAGCCGGGCGGGGCGTCGCCGTCCATGAACAGGCGGGTGAGGTCCCGCTGCGCCCAGGCCTCCCGGAGGTACGCGCGAGCCCCCGCGATGAACAGCTCGACCGGGTCGGACACGCCGTCGCGGCGCGCCTCGGCGACCCCGGACGCGGCGGCCTCCTCGCTGGCGCGCTGGTGCTCCTCCCACAGCGCGAGGAACAGCTCGGCCTTGCCGCCGAAGTGGTGGTAGAGGCTGCCCACGCTGCAGCCCGCCCGCTCGACCACGTCCGCGACCCCGGCCTCGGCGAAGCCGCGCTCGCAGAACACCTGCCGGGCCGCCTCCAGCATGCCGCGCCGCGTCTCGGCGGTGCGCTGCCACTCCCAGCCGCCCCCTCGCCCGGGGGACTTGCGGCTCTTCACGGTACCTCCTACATTTCTAGACACAGATTCTAGAAAAGGTTTCGGTTCAGATGGACTTCTCGCTCAGCCCCGAAGAACGCCAGATCCGCGACACCGTACGGAGCTTCATCGAGAAAGAGATCATGCCCCTCGAGCCGGAGGTGCTGCGCAACGAGCGCGAGGGCCGGCCGTCGCTCGAGCCGGACGCGTTGCGCGAGCTCCAGCTCCGGGCGAAGCGGTCCGGCCTGTGGGGCATCGACACCCCCGAGGAGTACGGCGGCGCCGACCTCGGCCCGCTGCTCGACGCGATCATCCAGATGGAGCTGGGCCGTACCTTCGTGCCGTTCTCCTTCGGCGGCAGCGCCGACAACATCCTCTACGCCTGCACCGAGGAGCAGAAGAAGCGCTACCTCATCCCGGTGATCGAGGGGGAGCGGCGGTCCTGCTTCGCGCTCACCGAGCCCGGGGCCGGTTCGGACGCGCGCAACATCCGCACCCGCGCGGTGCGCGACGGCAAGGACTGGATCATCAACGGCGAGAAGACCTTCATCACCTTCGGCAACACGGCCGACTTCGCGATGGTCTTCGCCCAGGCCGAGGACTACGGCGTCACCTGCTTCCTCGTCGACCGGGAGATGGGCTGGACCTCCGAGCCCATCCACACGATGAGCGAGTGGTGGAACCCGGCGTCGCTGGTGTTCCAGGACGTGCGGGTGCCGGAGGAGAACATCCTCGGCGAGCTCGGCAAGGGCTTCGACCTCGCGATGAAGTGGATCGGGGCGGGCCGCTACCGCATCCCGGCGAAGGCCGTGGGCACGGCCGAGCGGCTGCTGCAGATGGCGATCGACTACGCCAAGGTGCGCGAGTCGATGGGCCGGCCGATCGCCGAGTACCAGGCGATCCAGTGGATGATCGCCGACTCCCAGGTGGAGATCGAGGCGGTCAAGTGGCAGACCCTGTACGCCGCCTGGCGGCTGCAGGAGGGCAAGGACCCGCGGCACGCCACCTCGATCGCGAAGCTCAACGGCGCGCAGATGGCGAACCGGGTCGTCGACCGGGTACTGCAGATCCACGGCGGCATGGGCTACACCAAGGAGCTGCCGATCGAGCGGTGGTACCGCGAGCTGCGCGTGCTGCGCATCTTCGAGGGCACCGACGAGATCCAGCGCCGCACGATCGCCCGCAACCTGCTCAAGGGCTACGCCCGGCTCGGCGAGATCGGCGAGTGACCCCGGCGCCCCGGCGGCGGCCCGGCCGCCGGGGCGCGCCGTGACCGGCGGCCCGCGGCGTCAGCTCCGGATCCGCGCCTCGCCGCGGTCGATCACGATCGTGCCGTCGTCCTTGGCGGTGCGGAACCACACCTGCTCGCCGTCCGCCCACATCGACACGGTGAGCGCGTCGCCGGGGAACACCGGCGCGGTGAACCGGCCGGACATCGCGGCGAACCGGGCCGGGTCGGAGCCGGCGAGGGTGTGCAGCAGGGCGCGCCCGGTGAAGCCGTAGGTGCACAGGCCGTGCAGGATCGGCCGGGGGAACCCGGCGCGCGCGGCGAACGCCGGGTCGGAGTGCAGCGGGTTGCGGTCCCCGGACAGCCGGTAGATGAGCGCCTGCTCCGGCCGGGTGCGGTAGGTGACCACGTGGTCGGGCTCGCGCTCCGGCACCTTCCACTCCGTGCGCGGTCCCCGGTCCCCGCCGAAGCCGCCCTCGCCGCGGATGAACACCGAGCTGCGTGAGGTGATCATGGGCTCGCCGCTCGCCGGGTCCACCGCGAGGGGCTCGCTCACCACGAGCGCGCCCGAGCCCTTGTCGTAGATGCCGGTCACCTTCGAGGTGACCCGCACCGTACCCGACGGCGGCAGCGGCCGGTGCAGCTCGAACGCCTGCTCGGCGTGCACGAGCATCGCGGGGTCGAAGTCGCCGAGCCTGCGCGACCCGGTGCCCTGGGTGAGGAGCACCGCGAACGTGGGGAGCACCCGCTGCGGCACGCCCTCGGAGTTCTCGGTGGTGAACGCGAGCTCGGCGGTCGGATCGTCGAGGCCCGCGCCGACCCCCACCGCGTAGAGCAGCGCGTCCGTGCTCGTCCAGCTCCGTTCCACCGGATCGGACTCGACGCCGACCAGGTCGTGGTTGAGCGGCATGCGGCCTCCTGCCCGAAATGCGAACAAAATACTAGAATCGGAATCTAGCAGTGCCGGTTACGGTGTCAACAGTCCGCGGCCCGGCCGCGTCCGGCCGCCGTGATCCCGTTCGCGCGTGAACGCTTCACGCCGCCCGCCCCGGCCACTTCGGCTCACATCCCGGTACGGCCCCGCGAGGGCGGATCGTGTTGCCGCGCCAAGTACCTGTCCGGACAATGGCGAAATGCTCTGAAGAAAGGTTCAGAACACCGCAGGACGGGAGAAGGGCGCGTGGCCGCGAGTGCGTTACGGGTGGGCGATCCGGAAACCCTGGGCGGGTACCGGATCGAACGCCGCCTGGGCGAGGGCGGCCAGGGCGTCGTCTATTTGGGCGTCTCCCCGTCCGGGGAGAAGGTCGCGATCAAGGTCGTCCGTTTTCCGCTCGTGTCCGGGGACGTCGCCGCGTTCGGCCGGGAGATCGCCGCCGCCCGACAGGTCGCCGAGTTCTGCACGGCCTCTGTGCTGGACGCCGCGCTCGACCACGACCCGCCGTACATCGTCAGCGAATACGTCGAAGGGCCGACGCTGCAGCGGGTGATCCAGACCGAGGGGGTGCGCACCGGCGCCGCCCTGCAGCGTCTGGCGGTGGCCACGATCACCGCGCTCGCCGCGATTCACCGGGCCGGGGTGGTGCACCGGGATTTCAAGCCGGGAAACGTGCTGCTCGCCCCCGACGGGCCGCGGGTCATCGATTTCGGTATCGCGCGGATTCTCGACGCGACGACCACCACGGGGGCGACGACCGGGTCCCCGCCGTACATGGCCCCGGAGCATTTCACCGGGGCCCGGGTCGGCCCGGAGGCGGACATTTTCGCCTGGGGGTCGACGATGGTGTTCGCGGCCACCGGCAAACCCCCGTTCGGGGATGACAGTTTCGCCGCGGTCGCGTACCGGATTCTGCACGCCGAGCCCGAGCTGAGCGCGCTGCCCGATCCGCTGCGCGAGGTGGTGCGCCGCTGCCTCGCCAAGGAACCGGCGCAGCGGCCGACCGCCCACGAGGTGCTGCTGCGGCTGCTCAACCGCGGTGACTCCTCCCCGGTGGAGGCGCTGGAGCACGGCAGGGCGGTGGCGCGCGGCGCCGAGGCCCCGCCGCCCCTCGCCGACGGCCCGTGGACCGAGCCCGCGCCGTCCCGCCGCAGGGTGCTCGCCCGGGCGGGGGCCGTCGCCGCCGCGCTCGCCGCGTCCGGCACCGTGCTGGGGTACCGGCTGTGGGCCGACCCCGCGCCGCGCGCCGGCCCCGCGTCCGGCGGTACGGCCCGTGCGGACGCGGCGCCCGCCACCCCGCTCGCGCTCGCCGGGGCGATCGACGCCGCGCTCGGCCCCACCCCGTGCGCGGACTTCGAGAGCGTGGGCGTGGTCACCCCGGGCGACTGGCGCGTGCGGGCCGAGGGCCGCATCGTCCACAACGGCCTGGCCCAGTACGCCGACGCCGACCACGACATGGTGGTGCGCCGGCCGGGCGCCGAGTCCGAGCGGATCATGATCGTGCACCGGGCCGTTCACGCGGTCGCCCGCCGGAACGCCGGGGTCGCCCTCATGCCGGACGACCGCCCGCAACCCGGCTACGCGTCCGTCGCCCGGATGGTGGCCGTGTTCAGCTCGGTGCAGACGATCGTCCGGCTCATCCTGGCGACCCTGCATCTGCAGCGGAACGGCCTCACGTACGAGGGCAGCGCCGTGGCGGCCCTGATCGACTCCGACCTGAACGGGGAGCTCTTCGACCGCCTCATCGAGCAGGAGCCGTTGAAAAGTCTCGTCGAGCGAAGTTCCCAGGCCCGGTTCACCGACTGGTTCCTCGGGGTCTCCTACACGCTCACCATCGACGAGCACGCCCTGCCCACGAGCTTCCGCGCGTCGTGGCGGGTGCCTCCCGTGGACGCCCCGATCGCCGCCGTGGACTTCACCACCCGGTACCACCGCTGGCGGGCCGCCGAGGAGATCAGGCCTCCCCGCTGACCGGCCCCCTTGCGGCCACCGGAGGAGGGTGGCGGCTCAGCGCGTCGCGATCGCGCCGCCGCGTGATCGCGCCGGCTCTAGCATGGGTCCGGGCGGCGGCCGGACGCCGGGGCATGGCCCGCGGCGGCGACGGATGGAGCGAGGGGACCTGTGACGGGGGAGGCGTTGCGGCCTGGCGATCCGCCGTACCTGGGCGGGTACCGGATCGAGCGCCGCCTGGGCGAGGGCGGCCAGGGCCTCGTCTACCTGGGCGTCTCCCCGTCCGGCGAGAAGGTCGCGATCAAGGTTCTGCGGTCCCGGCCGCTCGCGGGCGATGCGTCGGCGATCTCCCGGGAGATCGCGGCCGCGCGTCAGGTGGCCGAGTTCTGTACGGCGAGCATTCTCGACGTGGCGCTCGACCACGACCCGCCGTACATCGTCAGCGAGTACGTCGACGGCCCCACCCTCCAGCAGGTGATCAAGACCGAGGGGGTGCGGACCGGCGCGGCGCTGCACCGGCTCGCGGTGGCCACGATCACCGCGCTGGCCGCGATCCACCAGGCCGGGGTGGTGCACCGCGACTTCAAGCCCGGCAACGTCCTGCTCGGCCCGGACGGCCCCCGCGTCATCGACTTCGGCATCGCGCGCATCCTCGACCTGTCCACCACGACGGGCACGGCCGCGGGGTCCCCGCCGTACATGGCGCCCGAGCACTTCACCGGCGGCAGGGTCGGCCCGGAGGCGGACGTCTTCGCCTGGGGCTCGACGATGGTGTTCGCCGCGACCGGCAAACCGCCGTTCGGCGACGACCACCTCGCCGCCGTGGCCTACCGGATCCTGCACGCCGAGCCCGAGCTGAGCGCGCTGCCCGATCCGCTGCGCGAGGTGGTGCGCCGCTGCCTCGCCAAGGAACCGGCGCAGCGGCCCACGGCGCACCAGGTGCTGCTGTGGCTGCTCAACCGCGCCGACTCCGCATCGGCCGGGGCGCTGGAGCAGGGCAGGGCGGTGGCGCGGGGCGCCGAGATCCCGGCCCCGGCGACCGTCCCACCCGCGGGGCGCTCGGTGTCGCGGCGCAAGGTCGTCGCCGCGGCGGGAGCCCTCGCCGCCGCGCTCGCCGCGTCCGGCGCCGTGGTGGCGTACCGGATCTGGGAGGGCCGCGGGACGCCCGGCGGGCAGGCGCCCGGCGGCACGGCCCGCCCGCTCGCGGAGCCGGCCGCCACAGGCGGCGGGTCCCCCGGCGTGTCGGCGACGCCGGTCTCCGGCACGGGGTCGGCCACCCCGCGACCGGACGGCACGGCGTCGCCGTCCGCGTCGCCCGCCGCGACGACGCCGGAGACGCCGTCCGCACCGCCCGGCACCCCGCTCGAGCTCGCCGCGGCGATCGACGCCGCGATCGCCGCCACCCCGTGCGCGGACTTCGACTTCCGGGGCGGGTTCACCCAGAGCGACTGGCACGTGACCGCGAAGGGGCGGCTCATCCACGGCGGCCGGCCCGAGTACGCCAACACCCAGTACGACATGGTGGTCAGCTATCCGTACGGCGGGCCGGACCGGGTGATCATCGTGGACCGGGACGGCTACGCCGTGCAGCGCCGGAACGCGAAATTCGCCCTCCAGATAACTGAGGATGACAAGCAGCCGCCCCTCTACGCGCAGGCCGCCCACATGGTGTTCGCGCTGAGCTCGATGCGGTCGGTGATCGAGCTCGTCGCGGCGACCCCGCGCCTGCAGCGCAAGGGCCGTACCTACACGGGCGGGTTCCCGATCAGACGGGCCGGCGCGGACCTGCGCCTGTACCTGCTGCATTGGGACGGCGCCAAGAGGCGGCCGTCGGAGGGCTACGTCTCCTACACGCTCACCATCGACGAGCGGGACCGGCCCACCCGGCTGCGTCTGTCCTGGCAGACGTCGTTCGACGGCGCCATCCTCGCGTCGGTGTTCATCACCCGCTACCACGGCTGGCGGGACGGCGAGGAGATCAAGCCTCCCCGCTGACCGGTACGGCACTGCCGTACGCGCACAGGTCGCGCAGCTCGCACTCGCCGCACCGGGGCGCGATGGCCCGGCACACGGTGCGGCCGTGGACGATGAGCGCCACGTGCAGCTCGTGGCGGATCTCCGGCGGCACGCGCGGGGTGAGCAGCGCCTGCGCCTTCGCCGCGCCGGTGCCCGGCGGCACCCAGCCGAGCCGGGTGACGATGCGGTGCACGTGCGTGTCCACCGGGAAGGCCGGGCGGCCCATCGCGAACACGAGCACGCAGGCGGCGGTCTTCGGGCCGACCCCGGGCAGCGAGGTGAGGTAGGCCTCCACCTCCTCGTCGCCGAGCCCGCGCAGCCGGTCGAGGTCGATGCGGCCCTCGCGCCGCTCGATCTCGGCGAGGATCTCCTGGATGCGGCGGGCCTTCACCGCGGCGAGGCCGCCGGGCCGGATCGCGTCCGCCACCTCGTCCGGCGGCGCGTCCGCGACCTGCTCCCAGCTCGGGAACCGCTCCTTCAGCCGGGTGAACGCCCGCCCCGAGTTGACGTCCGAGGTGTTCTGCGACAGCACGGTCGCCACCACCTGATCGATGATCGGCAGCGGCTCGCCGGGCCGGAACGGCCCCTGCCGGGCCCGCAGCCGGCGCAGCACCTCCCGGATCGTCTCGGGGTCCGGCAGCCCCGTCGTCGGCGCCGTCATCCGCGCTCCTCGTGCTCCCGCTCTCGGCCACGCCGCCGCGCCGTACGGCACGGCCGGCGCCAACCCAGCCTACGGCGGGCCGGGCCGTGCCCGTGATCGCCCCGGCACGGCGCGCCGGGTCCGGGGAAGTGTCGGTGCGGCCGGTCATGATGGGCCGCATGACACAGGTGTACCTGGAGGCCGGGGCGAAGAAGGTGTTCGCCTGCGCGGTGGACTGGCCCGGCTGGTGCCGGGCGGCCAAGGGCGAGGAGGCCGCGCTGGCGGCGCTGCGGGCGTACGCGCCCCGCTATCGGGTGATCACCGAGCGGGCCGGGCTGGCGTTCGACCCCGGCGCGCCGGAGGTCGTGGAGCGGGTGCCCGGCAACGCGACCACCGACTTCGGGGCCCCGGCCGTGCCGGCCGCCGCCGACCGCGTGCCGGTCGACCCGGCCGTGGCCGAGCGGGAGCTGGCGCTGCTGCGCGCCGCCTGGGAGGTGTTCGACGAGGTGGCCGCGGCCACCCCGGCCGAGCTGCGCAAAGGGCCGCGGGGCGGCGGCCGGGACCGGGACCGGATGATCGCCCACGTGGTGGAGTCCGAGCGGGGGTACGCCCGCCAGGTCGGCGTCCGGCACCGGCCGTTCGCGTTCGACGACCGCGAGGCCCGGGACGCACTGCGCGCCGACCTGCTGCGCGCGCTGGCCCCGCCGTGGGACGGCGCGCCGCCCACGCCGCGCGGCTGGCCGCACCGCTACGCGGTACGGCGGCTCGCCTGGCACGTCATCGACCACCTCTGGGAGATGGAGGACCGCCGCACCTGAACCCGGCCCGATCGGCACGGCCCGCGCGGGGCGAGCCGGTGCGCGACGCGCCGGACGGCGCCGGCCGACGGCCGCCGGGCGGGGCCGCCGCGCCCTGGCACCCGCGGCCACGTCACCGCCCGCCGTACCGCTCGCCGTATGGGCGGACCCGTGCCGTTCGCCGGCCTTGCCGAGGCGGCGCCGGGATGGGATCGTCGGGCCGCTGGGTCGCACACGTCCGGGACGGCCAGGGGGACGGCGCGATGACCATCGTGGGGGTGCACGGCATCGGCAAGTACCGCTACTTCCAGGAGGCGGGCTCGGCGGCCGGGGCGGCCGAGGCGATGCGGGCCAAGTGGAACGCCTACCTGCACACCGGGCTCAACGGCGCCGCCCCCTACGACGGGCGGTCCTACCTCGCCGAGATCGCCTACTACGCCCACCACCTGCGGCAGGGCGACGCCGAGCCGATCCGCGACCTCGACCGCATGAGCCCGGAGCACAGCCTGCTGATGGCGGACTGGCTGGCCCAGCTCGACCTGCCGCGGCTCGACGGGGTGCGCGCCGCCGCGGGCGAGTCGCTCACCGGCCTGCTCCGCCGCCTCGCCGAGTGGGCGGTCGACCGGTTCGGCCCGCAGCTGAAGGACTTCGCCAAGAACTTCGTGCCCGAGGTCGCCGCCTACCTGGCCGCGCCGGACGCGCCCGCCCGGGTGCGCTCCCGGGACACGGTGGCCGAGGTGATCCGGCGCCGCCGCCCCGCCGTGCTGATCGCCCACTCGCTCGGCAGCGTCGTCGCCTACGAGGCGTTATGGGCGTACCCCGAGCTCCGCGTCGAGCTGCTGATCACCCTGGGCAGCCCGCTCGGCATGCCCCACGTGGTCTTCGACCGGCTGCTGCCGCCGCCGCTGAACGGCCGCGGGCGGCGCCCGCCGGGCGTGGCCCGGTGGGTGAACATCGCCGACAAGGACGACATCGTCGCCATCCCCGCGCGGCTGTCCGACCGCTTCGCCGGGGTCGACGCCGACGAGCTGGTCGACATCGACTGGATCGACTTCCACACCGTGGGCGGCTACCTGGGCAGCGGCGCGCTCAACCGCCACCTCAAGCCCTACCTGTGACGCCCCCGGCGTCAGCGGGGCAGGATCGGGTGCGGCCGCAGCGCGTGGGCGCGCAGCGCCGCCTGCACCGCGACCTCCCCGTACGGGGTGAGCGTGACCAGGTCGTGCAGCCGCGGATCCGCCCGGTGGCAGTCGAGCGCCCGCAGCCGGTCGTCGAGCAGCAGCCGCTGCTCGCGCACCGCGGCGGAGAGGCGCTCGCCGTCCTCCCACTCCTCGCCGAGCACCTGGCGCGCCCGCCGCTCCAGCCGCTCCGGCGGCGTGGGGCCGTCGACGAGCAGCAGCGCGAGCATCACCTCGCGGGCGGCGAGCGCGACCGTGTTGCCGGTGCCGACCACGGCCCGCACCGCCGCCGCCCAGAACACCTGCTCGTCGGCGACCATGCGCCGCCCCAGCGGGGTGAGCACGAGCCGGTCCCCGAGGCGGCGGACCGCCCGCAGCTCCCGGGCGGCGATGTGCCGCAGGGTGCGCAGCGGCGGCACGTCCGCCTCGGCCACCGTCCCGTACCGCCCGGCGCGCCAGCCGAACGCGTCGGCCGCCACGGCGACGAGCCCCGGGGCGATCGCGTGCCGCTCGGTGAGCGGGAGCCCGTCCCGCGCCTCGGCGAGCAGCCAGCGCAGCGGCCCGAACGCGGCCGGGGACGGCGGGATCGGCCGGTCGAGCAGCTCGGCGGCGGCGCCGAGCAGCGCCGCCTTCGCCGGGGTGACCGTGCGCGTCCAGGCGGCGAGCCGTTCCGCGTGCACCCGGTCGAGCCACGGCCCGTCCGGCCGCGGCGCGGTGAGGCACCGCTCGGTGAGCATGGCGCGGGTGCGCTCCCAGCCGCGGGCGCCCGGCCGCAGCTCGCCCGCGGTCACCGCCATCTCCAGCACGGCGGCGCAGGCGTGCCGGGCCGCGTGCTCCACCGGCCCGCTGAACACCCGCCACGCCAGCAGCGTGGTGTCGGGCGGCTGCAGCCCGGACTCGGCGATCGCCGCGTCGCACGCCTCCCGGCCCGCGTCGGCCCCCTGCCGCGAGTAGACCGCGAGGATCGTCTTCGTCGTGTCGCAGGTCGCCAGCTCGGCGTACCGGTCGAGCCCGGTGAGCGTGAACAGGTGCCCCAGCGCCGCGGCCACCCGCTCCGGATCGTCGATGCGCCAGCCCGGCAGGGTCCGCCACAGGAACTCCTGCAGCCGGTGCGCCGTCACCGCCTCCAGCCCGTCCTCCCCGGCGATCACGTCGATCGCGGCCTCGGCGAGCCGGGCCTCCCGCGCGCCGTACCGGCTACGGAGCTCGGCGAGCGTCCCCTGGTCGATTCCCATGCCCCCAGTCTGCCGTCATCGGCCCTCGCCTCGCCGTACGGCCTCGGCCCTGCGTTCCTCGGGTCCGAGAACCGTGAGGTCGGCGCCGTGCGGCGCGGCGTACGGCGCGCGCAGGTCGGCGGTCTGCAGCGCGCGGGTGATGTCGCTCGGCGTGACCAGCCCGACCAGGCGGCCGTCGTCGTCGAACACCACGGCGCGCCCGTCCGGGAATCCGGACATGGCGCGCATCAGGTCGAGGAGGCCGTCGCCGGGGCGGGCGGACGGCACCTCGCCGGGCGGGCAGGCGATGTCGGCGAGCAGGGTGAGCGGGCGCTGCTCGGGCGGCACCTCGCGGATGCGGTTGAGGGTGACGAGCCCGCGGAAGCCGCCGAACTCGTCCACGAGCGGGTAGGTGGACAGCCGCTCCCGCATCACCACCCGGTCGATGAGCCCGGCGACGGTCTCGGTCGGCGCGGCGGTCACCGGCGAGCGGGACATCACGTCGCCGACGCGGATGCCGTGCAGCGCCGCGCCGAGCCGGGCCTGCTGCTCCTCCGCGCTCGCCGCGTTGACGAGGAACCAGCCGATGAGCGCGAGCCACAGCCCCTGGAACCCCGGGCCGGTGAAGACGAGCAGGAACCCGAGCACCACGAGCGCGTAGCCGAACGTGCGGCCCGCGTTCGCCGCGGTGATCGCGGCCCGCACCCGGTCGCCCCACCGCGCCCACAGCACCGCGCGCAGCACCCGGCCGCCGTCCAGCGGCGCCGCCGGGATCAGGTTGAACACCGCGAGCAGCACGTTGACGATGCCCAGGTAGACGAACATGCCGGTGACCAGCGGCGCGATGCCCGCCGCGCCGAGCCCCCACGCCACCAGCCCGAACAGCGCGGCCGCGGCGAGGCTCGTGGCCGGCCCGACCGCGGCGATCCGCAGGTCGGCCCCGGGGGTGCGCGCCTCGCCGGTGAGCTGGGCCACCCCGCCGAGCAGCCACAGCGTGATGCCCGACACGCCGATGCCGTGCCGCCGGGCGACGAGCGCGTGCGCCAGCTCGTGCGCGAGCAGCGAGGCGAGGAAGAGGAGGGCGGTCACCACGGCGGCGAGCAGGTAGACCGCGAGCGGCAGCCCGGGGTACTCGACCGGGAAGCGCCCGAAGCCCAGGCCGACGACGAGGATCGCCACGATGACGAGGACGCTGATGTTGAGGCCGACGGGCACCCCGCCGACACGGCCCAGGTTGATCGACGCGCGCATCCCGCCTCCCGCAGGTAGAGGTATGCCTACGCCTACCCGTCCAGCGGCGAGGATCACGCGCCGTCACCCGCGATCGGCCGGGCCGTACCGCCGGGCCGTACCGCCGGGGCCCGATCGATCTCGCGCCTGCTGGGTACTCGCACACACCATGTGGATCCAGGCCGTCCGCACCGTCCTCCCCGACCACCGCTACGGGCAGGAGCGGATCACCGAGGCCGTGCAGGCGCTGCTGCCCGCCGATCCGCAGGCGGTGCGCCGCTTCCACCTCGCCACCGGCGTGACCGGCCGGAACCTCGCGCTCCCGCTGGAGCGGTACGGCCGGCTCGGCGGGTTCACCGAGGCGAACGACGCCTACCTGGAGGTCGCGCTCGACCTGGGGGAGCGGGCCGTGAAGGCGGCGCTCGAGGCGGCGGGCCTCGCCCCCGGCGAGGTGGACGTGATCGTGTTCTGCTCGTCGACCGGCGTGGCCACCCCGTCGCTCGACTCCCGGCTCGCCCAGCTCGCCGGATTGCGCCCCGACGTCAAGCGGCTGCCGCTGTTCGGGCTCGGCTGCGCGGGCGGCGCGGCCGGGCTCGCCCGGCTCCACGATTACCTGCGCGGCTGGCCCACCCAGGCCGGGCTGCTGGTGTGCGTGGAGCTGTGCTCGCTGACCGTGCAGCGCGACGACGGCTCGACCGCGAACCTGATCGCCAGCGGCCTGTTCGGGGACGGCGCCGCCGCGGTCGCGGCCGTGGGGGAGGGGCGGGGCGGCCCCGGGTCCGGGCCGCGCGTGGTGGCGACGAAGAGCCGCCTCTACCCGGACACCCGGCACCTGATGGGCTGGCGGGTCGGCGGGCACGGGCTGCGCCTGGTGCTCGCCCCCGACCTGGTGGACCTGGTGGAGGCGCGGCTCGGCGCGGACGTGACCGCGTTCCTCGCCGAGCACGGCCTGCGGGCCGGCGAGGTGGGCTCGTGGATCTGCCACCCCGGCGGCCCGCGCGTGATCGAGACGATCGCCCGGGTGCTCGGCCTGCCGGAGCAGGCCCTGGAGCACACCTGGCGCTCGCTGCGCGCCGTCGGCAACCTGTCGTCGGTCTCGGTGCTCAACGTCCTGCAGGAGACGATCGCGCACCGCCGCCCGGCGCCCGGCGAGCCCGCCGTACTGCTCGCCCTCGGCCCCGGTTTCGCCGCCGAACTCGTCCTGCTCCGCTGGTGATCGCCTACCTGCTGCTCGTCGCGCTCGTCGCCGCCGAACGGCTCGCCGAGCTGGCGGTGTCGCGCGCCAACCTCGCCTGGGCGCGGCGGCACGGCGGCGTCGAGCACGGCCGCGGCCACTACCCGTGGCTGGTGCTCGCCCACGCCGGCCTGCTCGTGGCCGCCCCGCTCGAGGTGGGGCTGCTGCACCGGCCGTTCCTCCCCGCGCTCGGCTGGCCGATGCTCGCGGTCGTGCTCGCCGCGCAGGCGCTGCGCTGGTGGTGCGTGGCCACGCTGGGCCGCAGGTGGAACACCCGCGTGGTGGTGATCCCCGGCCTCCCCCTGGTACGGCGCGGCCCCTACCGGTGGCTGCGCCACCCCAACTACCTGGCGGTCGCCGCCGAGGGCGTCGCGCTGCCGCTGGTCCACACGGCCTGGCTCACCGCGATCGGGTTCACCGCGGTGAACGCCGTGCTGCTGTGGGTGCGGATCCGCACCGAGGACCGGGCGCTCGGCCGCCGGCCCGCCGCGTTCCGATGACGTCCTCGGCGGTGCCGCCGCGCCGTACGGCGGGCCGGCGAGCCGCCGCGTGCCCCGGTGCCGCCGGCCCCCGCGTGCGGCGGCCCAGGGCGCACGGTCCTCAGGCGTCGATCGGCGACATGTCGGCGTACCGGTCGCCCACCACGGCGCCGCGCGGCACGGCCTGCTCCAGCGCGGCGAGGTCCTCCGCGGTGAGCGTGACGCGGGCGGCGGCGACGTTCTCCTCCAGGTACCGCACCCGCTTGGTGCCGGGGATCGGCACGATGTCGTCGCCCTGGGCGAGCACCCAGGCGAGCGCGAGCTGCCCGGCGGTGACCCCCTTCCGCTCGGCGAGCTCGCGCACCTTGGCGACGAGCGCGAGGTTGGCGTCGAGCGCCTCGCCCTGGAAGCGCGGGAAGAACGCGGTGCGGCGCGCGTCGTTCGGCGGCAGCTTGTCCACCTCGAGCCGCCCGGTGAGCATGCCGCGGCCGAGCGGCGCGTACGGCACCAGGCCGATGCCGAGCTCCCGCAGCGTCGGCAGGATCTCGTCCTCCAGCTCCCGGCTGAACAGCGAGTACTCGGTCTGCAGCGCGGTGATCGGGTGCACCGCGTGCGCGCGGCGGATGGTCGCCGCCGACGCCTCCGACAGCCCGATGTGCCGCACCTTGCCGGCCTGGACGAGCTCGGCCATCGCGCCGACGGTCTCCTCGATGGGCACCGTCTTGTCCACCCGGTGCTGGTAGTACAGGTCGATGTGGTCGACGCCGAGCCGCTTGAGCGAGGCGTCGCAGGCCGCCCGCACGTACTCGGGGCGGCCGTTGATCGTCACGGTGCCGTCCGGCTGCACCACCCGGCCGAACTTGGTGGCGAGCACCACCTCGTCGCGGCGGCCGGCGATCGCCTTGCCGACGAGCTGCTCGTTGGTGAACGGCCCGTAGCTGTCGGCCGTGTCGAGGAAGGTGACCCCAAGGTCGAGCGCCCGGTGGATCACGGCGATCGCGGTCTCCTCGTCGGCCGCGCCGTAGAAGGCGGACATCCCCATGCAGCCCAGCCCCATCGTGGACACGGTGAGGGGCGAGGCCTTCCCCAAGGTTCTGGTGCCGATGTTCTGGTCCGTCATGCCCCCGGATTGAAGCCGTTAGAGCGCGCTCGAAGTCAAGCGGCTGAGCGGGCGGCAGCACTCCTCATAGAACTCGATCTTGTAGTCGATCGCCTTGAGGTGCTCCTCCACCGTGGCCAGCCACTCGACCACCCGCTGCCGGTGCGCGCGCAGCAGCTCGAGCCGTTCCTCCCGGGTGGCGTCACCGGCCCGGGCCAGATCGGCGTACCGCCGTACCTCCCGGATCGGCATCCCGGTCGCCCGCAGGCGGGTGATCATCTTGATCCAGGAGATGTCGTCCTCGTGGTACAGCCGGTGCCCCGTGGCGGACCGGTCCACCTCGCGCAGGAGCAGCCCCTCGCGCTCGTAGTACCGGAGGGTGTGCGGGGTGAGCCCGGTGCGCCTTGCCACCTCCGCGATCGTCAGATAGGTGCCCATGCGGGCAGTCTCACACTCGCGGCGTACACCCCGTCAATCCCGCGCCGCCGAAGCCGCGGCCCGGGATCGCGCAGCCGGTTCGTGGCCGGTACGGCCGGGCCCCGCGCGGCGCCTGCCTCGGCGAGGCCCGGATGGGGTGACCGGCGTTCCGGGGACGAACGTGAACCGCGTCACGCCCGGCTCGGCGTCGCCGCCGCCAGGCCGGGCCTTCCGGCGCATCGCCGCCGGTCAGGACGGTGGTCGCGGGTCTCCGGTATCCCGACCAGGTCAGCGGGGATTTCGCTCATACCCCATTGCGTGTGCCGGGATTGATCGGGTTATAGTTCCGTGACGAGGTCACGAGTGCCAGCGCTAAGCCCCGGCTTGCTGGCCGGCAACCCTCCGTCCTGCGGCGGGGTGCCCCGGGTGAAGACCTGGCCCGGCGCGAGGTGCGTCGGGCAAGCGCGGGCCCCCCGAACGACGGGGGCCGATGGCCCCTGGGGGGTGAGACGTGTCCATTCTGAGCATTTTCGACGCTGCCAACACCGCTGAGACCGCTGCCACCGCTGCGTCCATCACGTCGTCCAACGCGTCGCCCGGTGCGTCGTCCGTTGTCGCGGGCGCTGCGCCGGGCGCCGTGACGGAGGGAGTGACGGGCGGAGTGACGAGGGCCGAGGCCGCCGACCGGCCGCTGCCCGCCGTGGTCGGCGCCGACCTGCTCGTCCCGCTCGCCGACGGGCGGCAGGTGCCGTACGCGAACCTCGACTACGCCGCGAGCGCTCCGTGTCTCGAGCCGGTGCGCGCGGCCGTCGCCGAGGCGCTGCCGGCCTACTCCAGCGTGCACCGGGGCGCCGGGTACGCCTCCCGGCTCACCACCGCCCGCTACGAGCGGGCCCGGCACACGGTGCGGGCGTTCGCGGGCGCGCGGCCCGGCGACGCCGTGGTGTTCACCCGCAACACCACCGACGCGATGAACCTGCTCGCCCGGTGCCTGCCGGAGGGCACCACGGTGGTGGTGTTCGACAGCGAGCACCACGCCTCGCTGCTGCCGTGGTCGCGCGCGGTGCGGCTCGCGCCGCCGCCGTCCCCGGGCGAGGCGGTGCGCGCCGCCGACCGGGCGCTCGCCGAGATCGACGGGCCCAAGCTGCTCGTCGTCACCGCCGCCTCGAACGTCACCGGCGAGCTGTGGCCGATCGCCGCGCTCGCGCACGTCGCGCACGAGCGCGGCGCCCGGATCGCGGTGGACGCCGCGCAGTACGCCCCGCACCGGCGGCTCGCGGTGGCCGCGCTCGACCTCGACTACGTGGCGTTCTCCGGCCACAAGCTGTACGCGCCGTTCGGCGCGGGCGCGCTGGTCGGCCGGCCGGACTGGCTCGCCCAGGCCGAGCCGTACCTGCGCGGCGGCGGGGCCACCCGGAACGTCGCCGACGAGGTGGAGTGGAGCGCCGACCCCGAGCAGCGGCACGAGGCGGGCACCCCGAACGTGCTCGGCGCGATCGCGCTCGCCGCCGCGTGCGAGGCGCTGACCGCCACCGGCTGGACCCCGATCGTGCGGCACGAGGAGCGGCTCACCGCCCGGCTGCGCGCCGGCCTGCCCGAGGGGGTGCGGGAGCTGGCGCTGTGGGGGCCGGACCACCCGCGGATCGGCGTGGTGTCGTTCACCGTGGCCGGGCACCCCGCCCGCGAGGTGGCCGAGATCCTCAGCACCGAGTACGGCATCGGCGTGCGCGACGGCAGGTTCTGCGCCCACCCGTTCGTGCGCGCGCTGCTCGGCGAGGACGGCGACTGCGCCGACGGCACCGGCGCGGCGGTCCGCGCCTCGATCGGCATCGGCACCACCGAGGAGCACATCGACCGGCTGATCACGGCGCTCCACGACATCGTGCGCCGCTGACCCCGCCCCGGCCCGGCCGCGCCCCCGCGTCCATCCCCGGTACGGCGGCGCGGCCGGAAACGCCGCGGAAGAAATCGACAAAAGGCAATAAAGCCACAGGTCAGACGAATTCGGCGAGCGGTGTGACGCGGATGACCCTGACCGAATTCCGTAAGCCGTTGACACGTATTCAGATATTTCCTACTGTTTAAATGGGTTACTGCTCAGGGCGCTCGCACGCCACACGGAAGGCGAGGTGGTCATGATCCTCCCCAGCACCGGGCGTAGGGGCGCTCCCGTCTCCCCGTACCTCGTCGCCCGGCTGCACATCGACCTGTGTCGCGTGCTCAGCGCACGGTGTCCGCGCTCCCTCGCTCGCTGATCCCGTCCGAATTCCGCCGTTTCACCGAGGGAGCACCATGCCGGAAATCGCCGCCGGCGTCGCGCTCGACGCCGTGGACACCACTGCCGACGACGCGCCGTACACCACTGCGAACTTCACTGCTTTTCCGTCGCCCTTGACCCCGGAACCGCCGCACTGTGGCGGCCCGGCCCTGGCCGGCCTCGCCGACCCGTACCCGCCCGCCGACGGCCCGGAGGCACACCGGGTCGCGGTGATCCGCGCGCTCGCCCACCACGGCGGCGTGCCGGTCTCCCGGCTGTTCCCGGCGCGGCTGCACCGGGAGATCGCCGAGCTCGACGCCGTGATCGACGAGTACGTGGCCGGGACCATCCGCCGGGTCGCCGCGGCGACCACCCAGGAGGAGTACACCGCCGAGCGGCGGCGGCTCACCGCCGTGTTCCACGAGTTCGACGGGCGGCTCGCCCGCGGCCGGTTCCTGCTCGGCCCGCAGATCACCGAGCCGGACATCCGGCTGTGGACGCTGCTGGTGCGCTACGACCGCGGCTACAACCCGTTCGCGAAGATCAGCAAGCTGCGGCTCATCGACTTCCCGCGGCTGTGGGCGTACGCCCGGGACCTGTACCAGCGCCGGCCGTTCCGGGACACCACGGACTTCGCGGCGATCGCCCGGCTGCCCGAGGCGCCGCCCCCGCCCTACTTCCACGACGCGCCCTGGCGCATCCTCGTCGAGCCGTACGTCGCCGACTGGGAGGCCCCGCACGGGCGAGAGCGCCCGTGATGGAGCCCGCCGGATTCGCCTGCGAGCAGGGCCTCGGCTACCTGTCGGCCGGGCACGTCGACCGGCTCGTGCTCGACCGGCTGCCCCCGGGGGAGCCGGTGATCGTGCGCGGCACCGGGCCCGCCTTCATGGATCTGCTGGAGCCGCTCACCGTGGGGCGCGGGGGCCGCTTCCGGCCGGGCGTCGACGGGCAGCCGGTGTACGCCGCGAGCGGTGACGAGCCGCTGCTGTTCGTCGGCTCCCGGCGCGGCGTGCCGTACCGCACGCGGATCGACCACCCGCTCGAGGTTCCGCCGCCCTACGGCGGGTTCCTGCGCGACCTGCCCGACGGGCCGGTCGACTACCGGCGCGACGTGTGGCCGCGCATCGCCAAGGAGCTCGGCTACGCCTACTACCACGAGTTGTTCCGGAGCCGCCCGGAGCGGGTGCGCATGCGCTGGGCGGAGTTCGCCGCGGCGTACGCCGCCGAGCCGTGGGACGGCAAGGCGATGCGGGCGCTCATCCGGCGGGCCGTGCCCGGGCACGGCGACCGGCTCGACCTCGACCGGCTCGACCGGCCGCTGCGCGGCATCCGGTTCGGCGACTCCGACGGCCTGCAGCGCTGGGTGCGCGGCTACCTCGTCGCGGACCTCAAGCGGCGCACCGACCCGGCGCACAGCGCCGACCTCGCGCTCGAGCACGCCATGCACCGGGTGCTCGACGCGCTCGCCGCCACCGCCTGCGGGGTCGACCCCGCCTACCTCGACCTGGTCGGCTTCGTCACCGGCGGGCCGTCCGCGGACCGGCAGCGGGAGCTGCTCGCGCTCGCCCGGGCGGGGATCGTCACGTTCATCGGCGCCGACGCCTGGGTCACCGCGGACCGCGCGAGCGGGATCTGGCGGGCGGGTAGCCCGGGGGTGCCGGGGCAGGTGCGGGCGAGGACCCTCATCGACGCCCCGTCGCCGGTCACGCTGCCCGTGACTAGTCCGATTTATCAGGTAGGAATAGCATAGAAATGCCGAGTCCCGCGAAGGGAGCAGACATGGCACCGCGCGCCACCGGCACTCCGGCCCCCACTGGTTCCGTCACTTCCCCGGCGGACCGTGAGGCGTTCGTCCGGGAATGGGAGGAGTGGCACCGGCGGCACGAGGCCGCCCGGGCCGACCGGTACGGCTTCCTCGCCATCACCGGCCTGTACTGGCTCACCGAGGAGCCGCAGCGGCTGCCCGACGCGCCGGGGGAGTGGTCGACCGGCCCGGACGGCGTCGTCGTGACCCTCGCCCCCGGCGAGGAGCTCGTCGTCGACGGCGAGACGGTGGGCGGGCGGTACGTGTTCGGGGTGATCCCCGAGCGCGGCGAGGTGAAGGCCCGCTGGGGCGACGCGGTGATCGAGGTCGCCCGCCGCGGCGGGAACGACATCGTGCGCCCGCGCCACCCGGACAACCCGGTGCGCACCGGCTACCCCGGCACGCCGGCCTTCCCGCCGGACCCGCGCTGGGTGGTCACCGGCCGCTTCGTGCCGTTCGACGAGCCGCGGCCGACCACGGTCGGCGCCGTGGTGGAGGGGCTGCAGCACGTGTACGACACGCCGGGGCGGGTGGAGTTCGAGCTCGCCGGGCGGGCGCTGAGCCTCACCGTGTTCAACGGCCATGCGCCGGGCGGCCTGCTGGCGCTGTTCACCGACGCGACCTCGGGCGTCACCACCTACCCCGCGAACCGCTCGCTCGCCATCGACCCGCCCGCGGCCGACGGCACCGTGGTCCTCGACTTCAACCGGGCGGTGAACCTGCCCTGCGCGTACACGAAGTTCGCCACCTGCCCGCTGCCGCCGCCCGAGAACAGGCTCCCGGTCGCGATCGAGGCGGGCGAGAAGGATCCCCGCAGGCACGGCTGACCACCGCGGCACGCCCGCCGCGACCGGGACCGTCACCCGCCCGGCCGGCACCTCCCGGGCGGGTGACGGTGCGCGGGCCGCGTCCGCGCGGCCCGCGCACCGGCCCGCCCGCCGCCGCGGGCGGGCGGAGTTCGACCGCCGGACGCGGGCCACGCCGCACGGCGGGACGGCGAACCGGCCGCCGTGGGCGGCCGCGAGACGGAGGGGTGAGCGATGACCGAGATCACACAGGTGGACGGCTGGGCCGGGAACGGGCGGGCGGCCGGTCGGCACGTGCTCGACCACGCCGCGTGGGCCTCGCTCACCGGCCCGCACGCCCGTTTCGCCGAGCGGCGCGGCGACGTGGTGCGCTACCCGGAGGACGTCTCGCCGTTCCTCGCCCTGCCGCCGGACCCGCGGCCGGCCGACTGGGCCGACCTCGCCGCGCTCGCCGGTCCCGGCGCGGTGGTGACGATCGCCGGGCTGCCCGAGCCGCCGCCCGGCTGGGAGGTGGTGTCGCTGATCCCGGGCGTGCAGCTCACCGGCGACGGCGTGCCCCCCGCGCCCGATGTGGAGGCGGTCCGCCTCACCGCCGCCGACGTGCCCGAGATGCTCGACCTCATCGCCCGCACCCGGCCGGGGCCGTTCCGGCCGCGCACCATCGAGATGGGGGTCTACCTGGGCATCCGCCGGGACGGCCGGCTCGTCGCGATGGCCGGGGAGCGGCTGCACCCGCCGGGCTGGACCGAGATCAGCGCGGTCTGCACCGACCCGGCGTTCCGCCGCCGGGGGCTCGCCACCCGGCTGGTGCGTGCGGTCGCCGCGGGCATCCGGGCCCGGGGCGAGACCCCGTTCCTGCACGCCGCCGCCGACAACACCGAGGCGATCCGGCTGTACGAGTCCCTGGGGTTCCGGCTGCGCCGCGAGGTCATGTTCGGCACCGTGCGGGTCCCGGAGCACGTCCCGGTCGGCTGACCGCGCTCAGAAGCCGATCGCCTCCCGCACGAGCACGACCGTGCCGCGGTCCGGGAAGGCCTCCCGCTCCAGGATGAGGATGCGGCCGATGAACGAGCCCTGGCCGTACGTCGCCAGGCGCTCGTGCTCGCGCGGCAGCGCGTAGGCCCGCAGCCGCCGCAGGGCGGTCTCGAGGTCGGGCACCACCTTCTGCGCGCCCACCACCCAGATCGCCCTCCGGGCGCCCGAGGCGTACGGCGCGAGCTGGCTGCCGCTCGCGGAGGCGACGACGAGGCGGCCGTCCTCGGTGACCGCGTGCACGCTGCCGACCACCACCTCAGGGGTGGCGCCGAGCCGGATGCGGGCGTACACGTCGTCGCCGGGGTCGCCCGCCTCCCGGCGCACCGACCGGAACTCGCCCGGCTCGTCGATCGCGGCGGCGATGCCGGAGAGCCGCAGCGTCTGGCTGGTGGCGGTGAACACGCTCGCGTCCCGGGGCAGCAGGCCGAGCACGAGCTGGCGGGCCGCGGCGGCGGTGTCCACCACGTGCACGGTGAACCCGTTCGCGCGCAGCCCCGCGGCGGCGCGGGCGAGCCGCGCCTCGTCGGCGGGCCGGGCGAAGGCCGGGTCGGGGGCGGTGACCTGCACAGTCATGGGAGGGTTCCTTCCGAAGTGCACCGTTTGCGGTGGCGATCGCCCTCATTCTCTGAAACCATGTTTTCCTACCGGAAGAAGGCACTTTTTCGGCGCTTGGTGAGGTGGAGGGAACCATGCAGGCTGCAGGCCCGGCCGCGTCCTGCGGCGTTCGCGACGTGCTCGACCGGGTCGGCGACAAGTGGTCGATCGCGGTCGTGAACCAGCTGCGCCCGGGCCGGCGGCGCTTCTCCCAGCTGCTGCGCGCGATCGACGGCATCAGCCGCCGCATGCTCACCGCCACGCTGCGCGGGCTGGAGCGCGACGGCCTGGTGCGCCGGACCGTGTACCCGGAGGTGCCGCCCCGGGTCGAGTACGAGCTCACCGAGCTCGGCCACGCCCTGCTCGACCGCACCTGGCCGCTCATGACCTGGGCCATCGAGCACCGCGAGGAGATCGACCGGGCGCGCCGCCGCTACGACGGCGCGCGCTGACCCGGGCCCGTGAGGCCCGTGACACGCCCTCCGCCGCGCCGTACCCAACAGATCGCTCACCCAGTGGGTGTCATCGGAAAGGAACGCACCACCATGACCATCGCGGAACGCGTCGTGACCGGCGACGCGCCGGCCGTGGCCCGCGCGGTCGCCGAACGGCTCGCCGCCGGCGTCATCGAGCGGGACGCCGCCGGCTCCGCCCCCGTCGAGGAGGTCGCGCTGCTGCGCGAGTCCGGCCTGCTCGGCCTGCTCGTCCCGGCCGAGCTGGGCGGCGGCGGGCGGCCGTGGAGCGAGGGCCTGGAGGCGGTGCGCGTGCTCGCCCGCATCGACGCGTCCGCGGCGATGCTCCTCGGCTACCACTACCTGCACCTGTGGCGGCTCTCCCTGCAGGACAACGCCGAGGTGTGGCGGCGCGCCGCGCGCGGCGCGGTCGAGCAGGGCTGGTTCTTCGGCGGGGCGAGCAACCCGCGCGACCCCGGGCTCACCCTCACCCGTGAGGAGGGCGGCTACCGCGTGCACGGGCGCAAGGGCTTCGCCACCGGCGCCCAGGTCGCCGACCGGATCGTGGTGAGCGGCGCCACGGCCGAGGGCCGCAAGGTGATGGTGATCGTGGACGGCCGCGCCCCCGGCGTGCGGCACAACGACGACTGGAACGCGATCGGGGTGCGCCGGTCGGCGAGCGGCAGCGTGGAGTTCGCCGGGGTGTTCGTGCCCGACGAGTGGGTGGTGGGCGAGGTGCCGCCGAACGAGGCCGCGGCCCCGCCGTACCAGAGCCTGCTCGTGCCCGCCTTCCAGATCGTGTTCGTGCACCTGTACGCGGGGATCGCGCGCGGCGCGCTGGAGGCGGCGGCCGAGTACACCCGGACCAAGACCCGGCCGTGGACCGGCAGCGGGGTCGAGTCGGCCGTCGAGGACCCCTACATCCTGCAGACGTACGGCGAGCTGGCGAGCCGTACCGCGGCGGCCGAGGCGCTCGCCGAGCGCGCCCGGGCCGCGTTCGACGCCGCCGTGGCCGCGGGACGCGCCCTCACCGCCAAGCAGCGCGGCGAGACCGCGGTGGCGATCGCGACCGCGAAGGTGGTCGCGCAGCAGGCCGTGCTGGACGTGACCGCGCGCGTGTACGACGTGACCGGCGCGCGGGCCACCAGCCGCGCGACCGGGCTCGACCGGTTCTGGCGGGACGCGCGCACCCACACGCTGCACGACCCCATCGCCTACAAGCTGCGCGAGCTCGGCGACCACCTGCTCACCGGCGCGCTGCCGACGCCGGGGCCGTACAGCTAGGCGGGCGCGTCAGCGGGCGGCGGCCAGCTCGGCGCGGCGGGCGGCGATGGCGTCGAAGTCGGGGATGCGCTCGGCGATCGAGTCGCCGGTGAAGTTCCCGACCCAGCCCTCCTCGTCGTGGAAGAACCGGATCGCGGTGAAGTCGGGTTCGGTGCCCATGTCGAACCAGTGCGTGGTGCCCTGCGGCACGCTGAGCAGGTCGCCCGCCTCGCACAGCACGGCGTGCACCTTGCCGTCGACGTGCAGGTAGAACACGCCGGACCCGGCGACGAAGAACCGCACCTCGTCGTCGTCGTGGGTGTGCTCGGCGAGGAAGGTGCGCCGGGCCTTGTCGGCCTTCTCCCGCCACTGTTCGTCGGTCTCGTCGGTACGGCGCAGCCGCGACACGTCGACGAGCACGTAGCCCTCCTCGTCGACGACGCGCTTCACCTCGTCCTTGTAGGCGTCGAGGATCTCCTCCGGGGTGCCGTCGGCGACGTCGTCGCCGCGCACCGGCCAGTGGCGGAGCCGTACCCCGATGCCGCTCAGCACGGCGTCGATCTCGGCCTGGTCGTCGGTCTCCAGCAGCCGCTCCGGCCGCTCGGAATCGGTGTAAACGGTGAGGAACGTCATGGCTCGATTGTGCGCCGACAAATCATGGAGTACAAGTCGGGAAAGTAGACATATCTGGCGGCCGCGCCTATCATCCGTGTCGCGCGCGCCCCTGCCCCTGCCATCCCCGAAGCGACGTGATGACCATGCGAAACACCCGCTCCCTCCTCGGCGTCCTCGTCGGCCTGATCGCCGCCGTCGGGCTCGCCGGGTGCTCCCAGGGGGCTCCGGCCGGCGGCGCCGCGAGCAGCGCCGCCCCGTCGGCCGCGTCCGCCGCCCCCTCGCCCACCGCCTCCGCGCCCGAGAGGTTCGCGAGCGGCGAGGTGCGGATCGCGCTCGTGCGCCAGCTCTCCTCCGGCGACTACTTCGAGCAGTGGCTCGCCGGGGCCGAGGCCGAGGCGAAGGCGATCGGCGTGCGGCTGGAGGTGTCCAGCGCCGACGGCAACAACGACAAGCAGGCGCTCAACCTCGAGCAGGCGGTGAACACCAAGGTCGACGCGATCATCGTCGACCACGGGTTCGCCGACACCGTCCAGCCCGCGATCAAGAAGGCGGTCGAGGCGGGCATCCCGCTCGTCGCGTTCGACGTCGACCCCGGCACGCCGGAGGCGGTCGTGCTCGGCCAGGACGACCACCGGATCGCCGCCAAGGCGCTCGAGGTGCTCAAGGCCGACACCGGCGGCACCGGCGAGGTCATCTACGTGTACGTCGCGGGCTTCGCCCCGCTCGACCGGCGCAACGAGGTCTGGGAGCAGTTCAAGAAGGACAACCCGGGCATCAAGCAGGTCGCGCAGATCGGCGTGGTGAACAGCTCCACCGCGTCGGCCGTCGCCGACCAGGCGAAGGCCGCCCTCCAGGCGAACCCGAACGTGAAGGCGATCTTCGCCCCGTACGACGAGTTCGCCAAGGGGGCCGTGCTCGCGGTCAAGGAGCTCGGCCTGCAGGACCGGGTGAAGGTGTACGGCGCGGACATCTCCACCGCGGACATCGCGGTGATGACCGAGCCGAACAGCCCGTGGGTGGCGACCGCCGCCACCGACCCGTCGAACGTGGGCCGGGTCGCGGTCCGCGCCGCCGCCCTGCTCGTGGCGGGCGAGCCGGTGGACAAGACGCTGAACGTGCCGCCCGCGCTCATCACCCAGCAGCGGCTCCGCGACGGCGGCATCACGAACATGGAGCGGCTCGTCGCGGCGATCCCCGAGCTCACCACCCCGGACGTGGCCCGGGTGCCCTGGGCCCCGGCGTCGTGATGGCCGGCCCCGCCGCGGGCCCGGCCGGGCCGCCGGTGGTCGCGGTCTCGGGGGTGTCGAAGCGGTACGGCGCCACCGTGGCGCTGCGCGACGTCACCCTCGAGATCCGCGCGGGCGAGGTGTTCGGGCTCGTCGGCGCGAACGGCGCCGGCAAGTCGACACTGATCAAGGTGCTCTCCGGGGTCACCCGGCCGACCACCGGCGAGCTGCGCCTGCGGGGCCGCCGCCTCGACCTGGCCGGCCCGCTCGACGCCCGGAACGCGGGCATCGAGACGGTCCACCAGAACATCGACGACGGGGTGGTGTTCGGCGTCTCGGTCGCGGAGAACCTCACCCTCGACGCGCTCGCCCGGCGCGGCCCCGGCCGGTTCGTCACCCGCGCCCGCACCCGCGCCGCGGCCCGCGCGATCGCCGCGGCCGCCGGGCTCGACGTGCCGCTCGACGCCCCGGTGGAGACGCTCCCGGCGAGCCTGCGCCAGCGCATCGTGCTCGCCCGCGCGCTCGCCCGGCGGCCCGAGCTGCTCATCCTCGACGAGCCCACCTCGACCCTGTCGGCCGCCGAGACCGAGACGCTGCTCGCCGCGGTGCGCCGCATGGCCGCCGACGGCATCGCGGTGCTGTACGTCTCGCACCGGATGAGCGAGATCCGCGAGCTGTGCGACCGGGTCGCGGTGCTGCGCGACGGGGTGATCCGGGAGACGTTCACCGCCCCGGTGGACCCGGCGCGCGTGGTCGCGGCGATGCTCGGCGACGACCTCGCCGCCCGCGCCGCGGCCGTACCCGGGGGCGGGGCGGCCACCGGGCCGGTGCGGTTCGCCGCCGAGGGGGTGCGCACCCGCCCCGGGGCCGAGCCGTTCGGCCTCACGGTGCGAGCGGGCGAGATCCTCGGCGTCACCGGGCTCGTCGGCGCGGGCAAGACCGAGCTGCTGGAGCAGCTGTACGGCGTGCGGCCGCTGGTCTCCGGGCGGCTGCTGCTCGACGGCGAGCCGTACCGGCCGCGCGACCCGCGGCACGCGATCTCCGCCGGGGTCGCCCTGGTGGCCGAGGAGCGCGCCGCCCAGGCGATGGTGCCCACCTGGTCGGTGCGCGCCCACGTCACGCTGCCCCACCTCGCCGCGCACAGCAGGCTCGGCCTGCTGCGGCGGCGGTCCGAGGCCCGCGCGGCCGCGCGGGTGATCGGCCTGTTCGGGGTGCGCGGGCCGGGCCCGGACGCCCCGATCGAGGCCCTGTCCGGCGGCAACCAGCAGAAGGTCGTGGTCGGCCGCTGGCTCGAGGGCGAGGTTCGGCTGCTCCTGCTCGACGAGCCGTTCCGCGGCGTGGACGTCGGCGCCCGCGCCGACATCGGCCGGGTGCTGCGCGAGCGGGCGGGCCGTACCGCGGTGATCGTCGCCTCGTCCGACCCGCAGGAGGTGCTCGACCTCGCCGACCGGGTGCTCGTGCTGCACGACGGCGCGCTCGCGGGCGAGCTGCGCGCGGCCGAGGCGACCGCGGAGCGGCTCGCCGCGCTCATGGCCGGGCGGCGGGAACCGGTGGAGGCGCGATGAGGCACGCGCGATCGGAGGGACGGAACCGATGACGGCGATCGGCAAGGGCACGGCCCCGGCGGCGGAGCGGGTCCCGGCGCGGCCGCTCGGCGAGCGCGCCGCCCGCCTCGGCTACCGGTACGGGCTGGTCGCGGTGCTCGCCGTGATGACGGTGGCGTTCGCCGCGCTCCGGCCCGCCTTCGGCACCTGGGCGAACGCGCTGATCGTGCTGCAGGCGGTGGCGATCGTCGCGGTGGTGGCGCTCGGCGTCACCGTGTCGATGGCGACCGGCGGCTTCGACCTGTCGGTGGGCGCGAACGTGAGCTTCGTGGTCATGGTGACCGCGCTCACCATGGTGCGGTTCAACCTCACCGGCGGCACCGCGATCCTCACCGGCCTGCTCGCCGGGCTGCTCGTCGCGGGCGCGAACGTGCTGCTCACCGTGGTCTGCCGGGTGCCCGACCTGGTCGCCACGCTCGGCACGATGTTCCTGTTCCAGGGGCTCGCGCTCATCATCACCTCGGGGGAGTCGGTGTCCGCGGGCATGACCGTGGACGGCGAGCCCGCCCCCGGCCGGTACACCGAGGGCTTCCTCTGGCTCGGCTCGGGCACGATCGCCTCGGTGCCGGTCCCGGTCGTGGTGATGCTGCTGTTCGGCGCCGCGGTGTACGTGTTCCTCGGCCACACCCGGTGGGGCCGGGCGCTGTACGCGATCGGCGGGAACGCGCGGGCGGCGCGGCTCGCCGGCATCCGGGTGGAGCGCTATCGGGCGCTGGCGTACCTCATCTCCGGCCTGTGCGCGGCCGTCGGCGGCATCCTGCTGTCCGCCCGGCTCGGGCGCGGCGACGTGGGCGCGGGCGACCCGTACCTGCTGCAGGCGGTCGCCGCCGCGCTCATCGGCTTCGCCGTGCTCGGCGCGAACCGGCCGAACGCGCTCGGCACGCTGGTCGGCGCGCTGTTCATCGGCATCATGATCAACGGCCTGACCATGCTCAACGCGCCCTACTACACGCAGACCTTCGTGCAGGGCGCCCTGCTCGTCGGCTCGCTGATCATGAGCTACACCCTGACCCCGGGCCGCCGGGAACGGCATCTGACCTGACGCGCCGCGCGCCCGGTTTCCCGAGCCGCACGACGTGGCGTTCTCGGGCGGCGCGCCGGGGAACGTCGGCTGACCGGCGAAACGCCGAGCGGGTGACCGGCGGGCCGTCCGCCGCTCACCCGCTCCGGCTGCCGTGTGACGGTTCAGGCCACCGTGAAGCCGCCGTCGACCGGGAGGATCGTCCCCGTCACGTACGTCGCGCCGACGAGGTACCGCACGGCGGCCGCCACGTCCTCGGGACGGCCGACCCGGCCGGCCGGGAGCGAGCTCGCCGTGGCGGCGAACTGGGCCCGCCGCTGCTCCTCGGGCAGGAACGACCACCACGGCGTGTCGACGACGCCCGGCGAGACCGCGTTGACCCGGACCGGTGCGAGCTCGGCGGCGAGCGGCGACACGATCCGTTCGACCGCGCCGTTCACCGCCGCGAACGTCACCGTGCCCGGCAGCGCCGCCCGCGCCGACGATGCGGAGATCATCGTGATCGAGCCCGTCACCCGGGCGGCCTGGATCGCGACCAGGTACGGGAACAGCTTCCCCTCGAACCCCGCCTTCACCTGGTCGATCGTGATCTCGCCGAGCGCCCCCATGCCGACCGCGCCCGGGCTGAACGCGAGAACGAGATGGTCGAGCTCGCCGATTCGCGCGAAGAACCCGCGAACGTCGTCGTAGGCCGTCGCGTCGAGCCGTTCCGCGGCCGTCACCCGTTCCGTCACGGCGGCGAGCCGCCCCGGGTCGCGGCCCGTGACGATCACCTCCGCGCCGTCGGCCGCCAGCGCCTCGGCGACCGCCAGCCCGATGCCCGAGGTCCCTCCCATGACCACCGCGCGCATGTCCGCCTCCATAATTTCATTACGAAACGTCACGTAACTATATGACCGGGCCGGTCGGCTTGTAAAGTGCGCAACATGGCGGGTGAGCGGCGCCCAGGCCGGCCACGCAGCGAGCGGACTCGGCGGGCGATCCTGGCCGCGGCACTTGAGGAGCTGCGGGAACACGGCTACGGCGCGCTGACGATCGAAGGCATCGCCGCGCGGGCCGGCGCGGGCAAGCCGACGATCTACCGGTGGTGGCGGTCGAAGGCCGACATCGTGCTCGACGCGATGATCGACCAGGCGTACACCAACATCCCGCTCCCCGACGAGGGGTCGTTCGCCGCCGACCTGGTGGCGTTCCTGAACGCGACGTTCCAGCAGCGGGAGCAGCGGCCGATCCTCATCGGGTTGATGGCGCAGGCGCTGCTCGATCCCGTGTTCGCGAAGGCGTTCCGGGACCGGTTCCTGTTCAGCCGGCGGGCGGAGCTGCGGAAGATCGTCGAGCGCGCCGCGCAGCGGGGCGAGGTCGCGGCCGACGTCGACCCGGAACTGCTGATCGATGTGGTCTACGGGGTGCTGTGGTACCGGCTGATGCTCGACCACCTGCCGCTCGACGAGAAGGCCGCCGAACAGATCGCCGCCCTCATCACCCGCGCCGCCCGGTGAGTCGGCGCCGGACACGACCACACCGGTGAGGCCGGCGGGCCGCAGCGGCCGCGGGAACATCTGACCCGGCTCGCGCCGCACCCGGCCCACCGCCGGGACGACGCCCCGGAGCCGACATAAGCACCGGGGCGGTGTCGTCCCTGATCAGGCCGTGGCGACGGCGTAGGCGAGCAGCCACTCCACGCACTCGGTGACGTGCCGGGCGTGCACCAGGTCCCGCCCCCACGCGTACAGGCCGTGCGCCGCGACGATGAACGCCGGGGTGCGCGGGTCGTACACCTCCTCGAACCGGTCGCCCAGCTCGGCCATGTCCTGGCTGTTCGGAATGACCGGGATGACCACCTCGTCGTCGTGCGCCTCGCGCCCGATGCCCTTGAGCGTCTCGATGTCCCGCAGCCGCACGCCCTCCGGCCAGCGGTGCCCGGCGACCACGGCGTTGAGCGCGTGCACGTGCACCACCGCGCCCGCGCCCGCCACCGCGGCGACCCGGGCGTGCAGCCCGGCCTCGGCCGAGGGCCGCTGCGGCGTGACGCCGGCCACCGGCACCGGCTCGCCCGTGGCGTCCACCACGGCGACGTCGGTAGGGGCGAGCTCGCCCTTGTCGAGGCCGCTCGCGGTCACGACGAGCCGCAGCGGGTCCCGGGTGAGCACCTCCGACAGGTTGCCCGAGGTGCCGCGCATCCAGCCGAGGCCGGCGAATCTCGCCGACTCCGCGGCGAGCCGGGCGCCCGCCGCGAGGACCTGGTCCGCGGTGATCCGCGGCGGCGCACCGGACGGGGTGTGCGTGGTCATGGTCGCTCCTTGCGGTCGGTACGGCCGGGCCGCCGCGGCGGCGTGGCCCGGCGATGGACGGACGGGGTCAGGCGGTCGCGAGCGCGAGCTCGGCGAACGACGCGATCACGGGGTGGGGGCCGAAGCCGGCCTTCTCGTTCGGCTCGCCCGGCCGGGCCACCCCCACGGTGCGCCAGCCCGCCGCGGCCGCGGCGTCGAGCTCGGCCGGCACGTCGGAGAGGAACAGCAGCCGCTCCGGCGGCTCGCCGAGCGTCTCGGCGATGCGGCGGTAGGAGCCGGTCTCCTTCTTCGGGCCGGCGTTCACCGTGTCGAAGTGCCGCTCGATCAGCGCCGACAGGTCGCCCGCGTCGCTGTGGGCGAACCACGGGCGCTGGCTGGAGACCGCCCCGGAGGAGAACACCGCGAGGTGGAACCCGCGCTCCCGCCAGGCCCGCAGCGCGGGCGGCACGTCGGGGAAGAAATGCGCGGTCAGCTCGCCGGCGGCGAAGCCGTCCGCCCAGATCCGCCCCTGCAGGGTCTTCAGCGGGGTGGCCTTGACGTCGCCGTCCATCCACCGGTGCAGCACCGCGACCACGTCGTCGAGCGGCGCGTCCTCCGGCAGCCCGCCCTCGGCGCGGACCGCGGCCACCGCGTCGCGCACCTCCGGGTCGTCGCCGTGCTTGGCCAGGTACGGCCGCAGCCGGGGCCGCGCGTATTGATACAGCCCCACGTGCACCGACGCGGTGGAGCTCGTCGTCCCCTCGATGTCCAGCACGACCCAGCGGGCCGTCACCTCGACCATTGCGTCACCTCCGTCGTCCGTCCCGGGCGTGGTACCCGCCGCGCCCTCATGCCGCGGCGCCGAGGGCGAGCGCGGCCACCTCGTCCGGGGCGCCGAGCCCGCCGCGCCGTACGATCAGCTCCCGCGCCAGCAGGGCCACCCGCTCGGCGGCCCGCCCCTGCTCGGGGTCGGGCAGGCCGTCGATGTCGGCGACGTGCGCGTACCCGATCACCCGGCGCATCGCCTCGCCGCCCGCGAAGCCGAGGCCGTCCCGCCACACCCCGGCGAGGAAGACCTCGAGGAAGCCGTCGTCGAAGACCGTGTCCACCCGGGACGGCCACAGCCGCCGGAACTCCCCGGTGAACGCCTCCCAGCTCGCGGCGACCTGCGCGGCGTGCTCCGCGGCCCGGTCCCGGTCGCCGAGCACGTCGGCCCGGACCGCGGCGATGAGCGCGTTGGCCCAGAACAGCCCGAGGTCGAACCCGATCGGCCCGACGAACGCGAACTCCGGGTCGATCACGGCGATCCGCGCGTCCGGCTCCGGGCCGGCGACCATGATGCTGCCGGTGTGCAGGTCGCCGTGGAGCAGCGCCTCGGCCTTCGTCATGAACGTGTGCCGCAGCCCCCCGATCTCGCGGCGCAGCTCGCGGTCCGCGCGCAGCCGCTCGGCGAGCGGGTCGATCGCCGGGTGGTTGTGGTTGTGCTCGTGCTCCAGGTACGGCTCGCCGAGGATCATCGCCTCGGTGAGTTCGCACAGCTCCGGGTTGACCGCCTCGGCGATGAGCCGCTTGCGCTCGACCGACGGCATGCCGAAGTCGGAGGTGGCGAAGCTCAGCCGGGCGACGAAGGCCCCGATGCGCCGCCCCACGTCGCCGGGCGGCGCCCCGTCGATGGTGGCGCCGCGCAGCACCCGCAGGTGCCCGACGTCCTCCAGCACGAGCGTGAAGGTGTCCGGGTCGTAGTCGTGGAACGCCGGGACGAACTCCGGCGTGATCCGCGACAGGTAGCGGTACGCGCGCGCCTCGGCCGCGGCCCGGAACGGGGTGAACGGCCAGGACTCGCCGTGCACCCGCACGTACGGCAGGGCCTGCTTGACCGCGAGCCCGGGCGCGTCCGGGTCGGCGGCGCGGCGGACGAGGAAGATGCGGTTGAGGTTGCCGTCGCTCACCTCGCGCACGGTGAGCTCGCCGGGGCCGGCCACGCCGAGCAGGTGGAGCAGCCCGCGCGAGCGCAGGTGGCCGGGCACGTCCTCGGGGGTGAGCAGCGGGTAGGCCGGGTACGCGGCCGTGCCGGTGGCCGCGCCTGCCGTGGTGGCGGTCGCGTCGGCGGTCGGGTTGGCGGTCATGGGCGGGTCAGCACCTCGACGAAGTCGGCGACGAATCGGGCGGAGTCCACCGCGGTGATCACCGTGGTGGGCGGTGCGGGCTCGTGGCGGAACGCCGGGGGCAGGCCGTCGGCGGTGCGCATCAGGTGCGCCCGGGCCTGCGGGCCGTGGCGGATCACGTTGACCGGGCCGAGCGCCTGCCCGGTGGCGAAGGCCGGGTCGAGCAGGATGCCCGCGGCGAGCGGGTCGTGCAGCGGGCAGATCCGGCGCCCCCAGTGGTGCTGGTAGAAGTCGAGGTAGGCGTCGAGGATCTCGGTCGCGAACCGGGCCCGCGGCGTGCCGGCCGCGCGCAGCGCCGCGATCGCGGGCTCGGTGAGCAGCGTCACCGAGGTGACGTTCACCCCCACCATCACCAGCCGGTTGCGCGGCGCGGCGAACACCGCAGACGCCGCCTCCGGGTCGTTGTTCACGTTCGCGTCCACGGTGAGGTGGGTGCCCGGCGGCGGGAACGGCCCGGAGCCGCCCATGATCACCACCGAGCGGTACCGGGTGAGCAGCTCCGGGTCGATGCGCAGCGCGAGCGCGAGGTTGGTGAGCGGGCCGAGCGCGAGCAGGTCGAGCTCGCCCGGGTGCTCGCGGCCGAGCCGGACCAGCGCCTCGGCCGCGGTCTCGCCGCCGGTGCGCGGCGGCGGCCGGTCGTAGCCGCGGTCGCCGAGCCCGTCGGCGCCGTGCACGTACCCGGCGATGTGCGGCGCCCCCTGCAGGGGCTTTGCCGCGCCGCGGAAGACCGGCACGTCGAGGCCGAGCAGCCCGGTCACGTAGCCGATGTTCCGGGCCGCGTCCTCCTCCGCGCAGTTGCCGTACACCGAGGTGATCGCGACGAGCTCGGCGTCGGGGCGGCCGGCGAGGTAGAGCAGCGTGTGCGCGTCGTCGATGCCGGTGTCGGTGTCCACGACGATTCGGCGCACGCGTTCCCGGCTGGTGTTCCGGCTCGTGTCCTGGCTCATCAGGCGGGGGACTCCTGTTCTCGGGCGGGCGCGTCGAAGTGCCGCGCCACCTGGGCCGGCTCGTAGACGCCGCGCTCGGTGACGATCCGGGTCACCAGGTGCGGCGGGGTGGCGTCGAACGCCGGGTAGTGGCCGCGGGTGCCCTCGGCGGCGCTGCGCACCCCGAGCACGTGCAGCACCTCGTCGCCGTCCCGGTGCTCGATCACCACGTCCGCGAGGCGCGGCGCGAGCGGGTCGGGCGCCTGCACGAGCGCGTAGAACGGCACGCCGAACTCGCGGGCGGCGAGCGCCACGCCGAGCGTGCCGACCTTGTTCACCACGTGGCCGTCCATGGTCACCCGGTCGGCGGCGACGAGCGCGACGTCGGCGAGCCCGTCGGCGAAGGCCGACGCCACCATGCCGTCGGTGATCACCGTGGGCGCGTAGCCCATCTCCACCAGGGCGGCCGCGGTGAGCCGCGCCCCCTGCAGGTACGGCCGGGTCTCGGTGCACACGAACGACAGCCGCTTGCCCGCGTCCTCGGCCGCGTGCACGGTGGCGATCAGGTAGGCGTCGGCCCAGCAGTGGGTGAGCACCCGCGCCCCGTCCGGCAGCAGCGCGGCGGCGTTGCGGCCGAGCGCGTCGCTGCGCGCCCGGTACGCGGCCTCGTGCGCCGCCGCGGCCGCGGCGACCGCCTCGGCGAGCCGTTCCCCGTCGGCGTCGGCGAGCGGACCGTCGGCGGTGGCCGCGAGGATCGCGTGCACCGCGTCGCGGATGTGGTTGTTCGTCGGCCGGGTGGCGATCAGCCGTCGCCCGGCCGCGCGCAGCAGCTCGGCGGCCTTCCCGGGCCCCGCGTGCCTGGCCTCCCGGGCGGCGAGCGCCATGCCCGCGGTGGCCGCGAACAGCGTGCCCGAGCTCTGGGTCACCATGCGCTCGATGGCGACCGCGACGTCCTCCACCGTGGTGCACCGCACCCAGCGGCGCTCGAACGGATAGACCCTGCGGTCGAGGATCTCCACGGCGTCCCCGGCCCGCCGTACCGAGTCCGCCAGGACCGGCACGGCCCGGCGTGCCGTACTCATGACGCACCTCCTCCCACCGGCCGGAGCCGGTCCCGGACGCGGACGAGCACGAGGGCGAGCAGCGTGATCAGGTACGGCGCGGCGTCGGCGGCCTGCTGCGGCAGTCCCTCGCCCTGCAGCCGGAAGCCGAGCGCCTCGGCCACGCCGAACAGCAGGCACGCGGCGACCACGCCCGCCACCCGGGTGCCGCCGAGCATCACCGCGACCACCGCCACCCAGCCCCGCCCGGCGCTCATCCCCTCGCTGAACAAGGTCACGTTGCCGAGCGCGAGCTGGGCCCCGGCGAGCCCGCACAGCGCGCCCGCGCCGAGCACCGCGCCGTGCCGGTACGCGGCCACCTTCAGCCCGAGCGCCTCGGCCGCGGCCGGGTGCTCCCCGATGCCGCGCAGCCGCAGCCCCGACCGGGTACGGCGCAGCCACCACGCGGCCGCGGCGACGAGCCCGGCCGTGACCGGGACGAGCGGCGACTGCGGGCCGAGGATCCCGGCGAGCGGCCCGCCGCCGAGGCCCAGCTCGGCGAGCGTGGGCAGCCCGGCCAGGTCGGGTGAGGAGTAGGTGCCGCGCACGCCGAAGACCGGCCGCATGAGGAACGCGGTGAGCCCCAGCGCGAGCAGGTTGACCCCGACCGCGACCACGATCGGGTCGGCCCGGAACGTCACCGCGGGCACCGACAGCAGCGCCGCGTACGCCGTGGTCGCCGCGACCGCGCACGCCACGCCCCACCAGGCGCTGCCGGTGAGGTGGCTCGCCAGCACCGCGGTGAACGCGCCCCACAGCAGCTGGCCCTCGAGCGCGATGTTGAACACGCCCGCGGCCGCGCACACCTGCCCGCCGAGCGCGGCGAGCGCGACCGGCGCGGTCGCGGTGAGCACCGCGGCGGCGAACGTGGCCTCAAGCACGCTCATGCGCCCACCTCGCCCGCCGTCGCCGTGCCGTTGCCGCGGTCCCGCAGCCCGCGCAGCGTGGCGAAGGCCGCGACGAGCACGATGACCAGGCCCTCGACGACCTGGGTGAGGCTGCTCGGCACCCCGATCTCGCGCTCCATGCCCTCGCCGCCCACGTGCAGCACGGTGAGCAGCGCCACCGTGACCGGCACCGCGGCCGGCCGCCCGGCGGCGAGCAGCACCGCCGCGATCCCGGTGAACGTGTGGCCCGGGGCGGTGAGCGCGCCGTCGACGAACCGGTACGGCGGGCCGAGCACGATGAGCCCGCCGACGAGCCCGGCGCACGCGCCGCCGAGCGCGAGCGTGGCCGTGGCGAGCCGGTCGACCGCGACCCCGCCGTACCGGGCGAACTCGCGGTTCGCGCCGGTGGCCCGCACCTCGTAGCCGAGCACGGTGCGCGCGTCCGCGTACGCCCAGGCCGCGGTGAGCGCGAGCACGAGCGGCACCGCGAGCGTGACGTGGCCGCTGCCGCCGAGCGCGGGCAGGTGCGCGGCCTCGGGCAGCGGCGGGGTCTGCGCGATGCCGGTGCCCTGCTCGCCGAGCGGGAACCGCACCAGGTACGACGCGAACGCCACGGCCGGGGTGCTGAGCAGCAGCGTGCTCACGATCGCCGGGATGCCGAGCCGGGTGCGCAGCGGGGCCGCGACCCCGGCGAGCAGCGCCCCGGCGAGCGCCGCGGCCGCCAGCGGCGCGGCCACGGCGAGCCCGCCCGGCAGCGGCACGGCGAGGGCGAGCCACGCCGCCGCGATCCCGCCGAGCGCGAGCTGGCCGTCCCCGCCGAGGTTGAACTCGCCGGCCCGGAACGGGATCGCGAACGCCAGCGCCATGCCGAGCGTGGGCACGAGGTTCGCGACCGTGTACTCGAGGTTGCCCTCGCCGACCGCGCCCCGGACGATCGCCGGGTACGCCTCGGCCGGGGAGACGCCGGCCGCGAGCAGGACGACCGTGGTGAGCACGAGCGTCCCGGCGATCGCGAGCACCGGCGCCGCGCCGGGCGCGGCGACGATCCGCTCCCAGGCGGCGCGCAGGGCCGGCGGCCGCTCCGGCGCGTCCGCGCGGCGGGCGCCGCGGATGCCGGCGGTCACGGCGTGCCCTCCCCGTCGCCGGTGATCGGGGCGGCGGGCTCGGCGGCCCGGCCGGTGGCCGGGTCGGTGCCGGTCATCGCCGCGCCGATCCGGTCCTCGGTGGCCTGCTCGCGGGCCAGCTCGGCGGTGATCCGGCCCGCGTAGAGCACGTAGACGCGGTCGGCGAGCGCGCGCAGCTCGCCGAGCTCGCTGGAGACGAGCAGGATCGCCCGGCCCGCGCCGGCCGCCTCGGCGAGCAGCGCGTGGATGCGCTCCTGCGCGCCGACGTCCACCCCCTGGGTGGGCTCCTCGACCACGACCACCCGGGCGTCCCGGGACAGCTCGCGGGCGAGCACGGCCTTCTGCATGTTGCCGCCGGACAGCGTCGCCACCGGCGCGTCCACCGAGGCCGCGCGCACCCCGAAGCGCTCGGCGAGCGCCCGCGCCCGGGCCCGCACCGCCGCGGCGGACAGCCCGAACCGGCCGCGCAGCGCGCGGGCGCGCTGGTCGCCCATGACGAGGTTCTCGGCGAGGCTCATCGCGGGGGCGACCGCGCGGCCGTGCCGGTCCTCCGGCACGTAGGCGAGGCCGAGCGCGCGGCGCCGCCGTACCGTGTCGGCCTCGGTCAGCTCGGTGCCGAGCAGCCGGATCGTGCCCGACCGGTGCCCGGCCGCGGCGAGGCCGGTGATCTGGTCGACGAGCTCGCGCTGCCCGCTCCCGGCCACGCCCGCGACCCCGACGATCTCGCCGGGCCGCACCCCGAGGCTCACCCCGGCGAGCCGGACCACCCCGTCGGGGTCGCGCACGGTCAGGTCGCGCACCTCGAGCGCGTACGGCCCGGCGTCCGCGGGGCGGGCGTGCCGGGCCGGGGCCGCGGCGACCGTCCGGCCGATCATGGCGCGGACCAGCTCGTCCGCGGTGGTCTCCGCGGTGCGGAAGCGGCCGGTGACCCGGCCCTGGCGCAGCACGGTCACCCGGTCGCTCGCGGCGAGCACCTCGGCGAGCCGGTGGGTGACGAGCACCACCGACGCGCCGGTGGCGGTCACCGTGCGCAGCACCGAAAACAGCCGCTCGGCCTCGCCGGGGGTGAGCACCGCGGTCGGCTCGTCGAGGATGAGGATCTCGGCCCCGCGGTAGAGCGCCTTGAGGATCTCCACCCGCTGGCGCACCCCGACCGGCAGGTCACCGACCCGGGCCGCGGGATCGACCTGCAGGCCGTACCGCTCGCCGAGCTCGGCCACGGCGCGCCGGGCCGCGGCGCGGTCGATCGCGCCGGTGCGCCGCACCGGCTCGGCGCCGATCACCACGTTCTCGGCGACGGTGAGCCCGGGAAACAGCCGGAACCGCTGGTGGACCATGCCGAGGCCGTGCGCGATCGCGTCGGCGGGAGAGCGGAACCGCACCCGGACCCCGCGCCGCAGGACGTGCCCGGCGTCGGGGCGGTGCAGGCCGTACAGGATCGACACCAGCGTGGTCTTGCCGGCGCCGTTCTCGCCGACGACCGCGTGCACCTCGCCGGGGGCGATGGCGAGGTCGACGCCGTCGTTCGCGAGGACGGCGCCGAACCGCTTGGTGATCCCGACGAGCTCGGCGGCGTACGGCTCCGGCGCCGCCTCCGCGGTGTCCGGCGCGGGGATGTTCGACGCTGGGATGGGCATCGCTAACCGGCGAGGGGGTCGGCGACCGTGATCCGGCCCGCGACGATCTCGTCCCGGACCTGCTTCACCTTGGCGACCACGTCGGGGTGCTCGGCCACGGTGCACTGCGCGGAGGCGAGGTCGCCGGTGAGCGCGACCACGCCCACGCCGTCCTCGGCGAGGCCGTACACCTTGGCGCCGCCGGCCTTGCCGCCGACGATCTCCTTGATCGCCGCGGCCTCGGCGACGTCCACCCGCTTGAGCACGTTGTCGATGACCGTGCCGGGGCTGCTCGGGCACTCGTTGACGTCGACGCCGAACGCCTTGGCCCCGGCCGCGGCGGCGGCCTCGAACACGCCCGGGTTGCCCGCGGACGCGGCGGCCGCGATCACGTCGACGCCGCGGCCGATCAGCGTCTGGGCCTGCGCCTTGGCGCGCACCGGGTCGCTGAACGGGTTGTTGCCGCCGACGTACAGCGCGGTGCCGGTGACCTTGCCGTTGACCGACTTCGCCCCGGCGAAGAACGGGTCGATCCAGCGGTGGATGAACGGCGTGTCGAGGGCCGCGACCACGCCGATCTTCCCGCTCTTGGTGAGCAGCCCGGCCTCGACCCCGGCGAGGTAGGCGGCCTCGTGCTCCTTGAACGACAGGCAGGTGAGGTTCGGGGCCTGCGGCTTGGCGCACGAGTCGACCTGCAGGAATTGCCGGCCGGGGTGCTGCTTGGGCACGGTGGCGAACACGTCGTCGAAGTTGAAGCCGATGCCGACGATCAGCGTCGGCCTGGCCCGCACGGCCGCGTCGACGTTCTGCGCGATGCCGGTCGGGTCGGAGCTCTCGTAGAGCTTGAACTCCGCGCCGAGCTCCTTGGCGGCGGCCTCGGCGCCGGCCACCCCGAGCTGGAGGAACCGGTTCGTGCCGACCGGGTTCGGGGTGACGAGGATGATCGACCGGCGGTCGGCGCCCGGGGCGGCGGACTCGCCGCCGGCGCCGCCCGCGGTGCCGCCGCCGCACGCGGACAGCAGCAGGGACAGCAGCGCCCCGGTGACGGCGGCGCGCGCGGCGATCCGTGGCCTGGTCCGCGGGGTGGTGTGCATCGTCTCGGTGGTCCTTCGAGCTGGTGGAGACCGCGGCGGGATCTCCCGGTGGATCTCGACCGGTTGGGCTGAATGCCCGGTTTCGCCCCGTGAGCATATCCCTTCACTTCCAGTTGGCAAAGTGGGGTACTCGCCGTGCGGAAGCCGCCGGGTCGGCCGTTGACAGCTAAACCCGATTTTCCTACTTTATAGGTAGGTTTGGTGACCGCCGGAACGGAAGTCGGCATGAAGTTCTTATTGATCACGCTCATCGCGCACGGACCCGACCCGGTCACCGGCGAGCTGAAGTCCACCACGGAACGGTTCCGCGAGGTCGTCGAGACGGCCGTGCTCGCCGAGGAGCTCGGCTTCGACGGGTTCGGCGTGGGGGAGCGGCACGAGCGGCCGTTCCTGTCCTCCTCCCCGCCGGTGGTGCTGAGCCACATCGCCGCGCGCACCTCGACGATCCGGCTGTTCACCGCGGTGACCACGCTGGCCCTGCTCGACCCGGTGCGCGCGTACGAGGACTACGCCACCCTCGACCACCTGTCGAACGGCCGCCTGGAGCTGATCATCGGCAAGGGGAACGGGGTCGCCCAGGCGCGGCTGTTCCACGTCACGCCCGAGGACCAGTGGGACCGCAACGCCGAGGGGTACGAGCTGTTCCGCCGGCTGTGGCGGGAGGAGAAGGTCACCTGGAGCGGGCGGTTCCGGCCGCCGCTGCACGAGGCCGAGGTGGTGCCGCGGCCGCTGCAGCGGCCCATCCGGGTCTGGCACGGCAGCGCGACGAGCAAGGCGTCGGTGGAGCTCGCCGCCAGGTGGGGTGACCCGATCTTCTCCGCGAACGTCACCAACCCCATCGAGCCGTACGCCGAGCTGATCGACCACTACCGGGAACGCTGGGCGCACTACGGGCGCGATCCCAAGGACGCCCTCGTCGGCGCGGGCAGCGCCGGGTACTACGCCGCCAGGCGCTCCCAGGACGCGATCAACGTGTACCGGCCCATCTACGAGGCGCGGGTGGCGCGGCTGCGCAGCGTGGGGGTGGAGCCGGTGTTCCCCACCCTCGAGGACGCGATCGAGCGCAGCTCGATCCTCGTCGGCAGCCCGCAGCAGATCATCGACAAGATCCACCGGTACCACGAGCGGTTCGGCCACGAGGTGATGCACCTGCACGCCGACGCCGACGGCCTCACCCCCGCCCAGCACCGGGAGACGCTCGAGCTGTTCCAGAGCGACATCGCCCCGGTGCTGCGGAAGACCATCCCGAGCCGGCCGTTCCCCGGGCCGGTCACCGCGCCGCCCCCGGAGCGGTACGCGCCGCTCGGTGCCGCCGCGCCCGGCACGGTGCGGCTCAGCGAGGGGTGACCGCGCGGGGAAACCCGCCAATCCGGGTTCGGCACGTACGAAAAGCGTTCGGGGGACGGCAAACCCACACCTGAGAGGTGAAGATGAGCGAGAGCAAAGCGCTTCGCCGCGACGAGCCGCCCGCGCCGTCCGGCGGCCGGGCGCTGCGGATCAACGAGGACTGGGCCGCCACGATCATCGGCCTGGTGCTGCTCGTGCTGGTGCTCACCGGCGTGATCCCGGTGGGGGTGGTGCCGTGATGAGCGCCGGCGACGCGAAGGCCCCCCAGGCGGCGGCCGCGAAGACCGTCCCCGCGGGCGAGGCCGCGGCATCGGCCGAGGCCGGCCGCAGCGCGCAGACGCCGGTCGGCACGCTGATCGGGCTGCTCGTGGTGCTCGCGCTCGCCGCGGTCACCCGGGTGCTCGACAAGAACGTCCCCGGCTGGACCGAGGGCACCGCGTTCGGTGAGGTGGCCGCCGCGATCGAGTACCCGGTGTACGCGATCGTGCTCGGCCTGGTCGGCAACGCCGTGCTCACCGCGACCGGACTGCGCGACCGGCTGTCCGGCGCGTTCCGCACCGAGTTCTTCATCAAGACCGGCCTGGTGCTGCTCGGCGCCTCGATCAACCTCGCGGTGATCGTCACCGCCGCCGGCCCGGCGATCATCCAGGCGATCGTGCTGATCAGCGCGGTGTTCCTGTTCACCTGGTGGCTCGGCGGCAGGTTCGGGCTCGACGCCCGGCTGCGCGCGCTGCTGTCCTCGGCGGTGTCGATCTGCGGCGTGAGCGCGGCGATCGCCGCGGCGGGCGCGGTGCAGGCCAAGCGGGAGCAGCTCGCCTACAGCGCGAGCCTGGTGATCGTGTTCGCGCTGCCGTCGATCTTCCTGCTGCCGTGGCTCGCCTCGGTGCTCGGGCTCTCCCCGGAGGTGGCGGGCGCGTGGATCGGCGGCAACATCGACACCACCGCGGCGGTGACCGCGGCCGGTGCGATCGTCGGCGAGGACGCGCTCGCGGTCGCCACGATCGTCAAGGTCACCCAGAACGCGCTCATGGGCGTGGTCGCGGTCGCGCTCACCGCGTACTTCGCGTTCCGGGTGGAGCGCCGCGCCGACGCCCGCCGCCCGGGCCTGGGCGACCTGTGGCACCGGTTCCCGAAGTTCGTGCTCGGCTTCATCGCCGCGTCGATCATCGCCACGCTCTACCTCGGCGCGGTCGGCTCGGACGCGGGCAAGGAGGTCATCGGCACCGTCAACGACCTGCGGAACCTGTTCCTCATCCTCGCCTTCGTCAGCATCGGCCTGGAGTTCCGGGTGGCCTCGCTGCGGGAGGCGGGCTGGCGGCCGATCGGGGTGTTCGCCATCGCCACGGTGGTGAACCTCGCCCTGGCGCTGTTGCTCGCCTCGCTCCTGTTCAGCGGGTTCTCGGTGACATGATCGGAACGTGACCCGCGGGGCGGAGAACCGCTTGAGGGCCGGTGCGGCAGGACGCTTGACCGCACCGGCCCGGTTCTTCATGCCCCGCTCAGCTTAACCTCAATTACCTACCTGATGTATGGGATAATGCCCCCATGAGCCTCGATCGGATCCGCCCGTCGCGATCCCGTGCCGACTCCCCGCTCACCGCGGCGATCCTCGCCGGCCGGTGGATCAGATCCGCCGCCGTCGACGACGAACACGGCCGGTACTGGCGGGCGAACCCCGACGTCCGCGGCCGCTCCGCGGTGAGCCCGGAGCCGCTGTCGCTGTACTCCGGCGCCGCCGGCATCGTGCTGTTCTTCCTTGAGCTCGCGGCCGCGACCGGGCACGAGGCCTACCTGGAGGACGCCCGCCGCGGCGCGGACCGGCTCGCCGCCACCTGGCGGACCCAGACCGACCTCACCCTCTATCACGGGCTCACCGGCACGATGATCGCGCTGATCGAGGCGGGCTGGGCGCTCGGCGACAGCCGGTACGAGGCCGAGGCCGCGGCGATCGCCGAGGTGATCGCGGGCCGGGCGCGGCGCACCGCCGACGGGGTCGGCTGGACCCTCGAGCCGTCGCAGCGCGGCGACGGCGGCATCATCCTCGGCCTGCTGCGCGCCGCCGCCTGCTTCGGCGTGCCCGCCTACCAGGACCTCGCGGCCGAGGCCGGGCTGCGCATCGCCCGGCTCCCGGTGCCCGGGCACGGCTTCGGCGACTGCGGCGAGGCCCCCGCCGACCTGCCCGCGGACGCGGTCACCCCGGGCTTCCTCTCCGGTACCGCGGGCACCGCGTTCCTGCTCGCCCGGCTCTACGGCGTCACCGGCGACCGGCGCTTCCTCGACGCCGCGCGCAGCGGCGCCGGCTTCGTGCGCGCGGTGAGCTCGGTGAGCGAGCGCTGCGCCCTGGTCCCGCACCACCTGCCGCAGGGCCGCTCGCTGTACTACCTCGGCTTCTGTTCCGGCTCGGCGGGCGTGGCCCGGATGTTCTACGAGCTGTACCGGGTGGCGGGCGACCCCGGCGACCTGGAGTGGGTGGAACGGCTGGCGAACGGCATCACCGGCAGCGGCGTGCCGCACCGGCAGACCGAGGGCTTCTGGAACGTGGTCTGCCAGTGTTGCGGTACGGCCGGCCTGATCGAGCTGTTCGTCGGGCTGTGGGCGGTCACCGGCGACGCGGGGCACCTGGAGTACGCCCGCACGCTCGCCGCCAACCTCATCGGCCGGGCCACCGACCACGACGGCACCGGCTACCGCTGGTACCAGGCGTACCGGCGGCTGCGCCCCGGCGAGGTCACCGCGGACACCGGCTACATGGTGGGCGCGGCCGGCATCGGCGCGGCCCTGCTCCACCTGGACGCGGCCGGCCAGCCGGACCTGGCCCGGCGGGTGATCCTGCTGCCGGACAACCCGTTCCCCGCGATCCCCGTGCCCCCGTCCGCGCTGCGCCGCGCGGACACCTAGCGAATCCGGCGAATCTCCGCGAACCAGGCGGCCAGGAACCCCGTTGACACTGCTCCCTACTTTCCCTACTTTTTATATAGGTTTTGCCGGAAGGGGACACCATGACGCCGCCGCACAGGCAGATCCACCTGGCCGCGCACTTTCCCGGGGTGAACAACACGACCGTGTGGGCGGATCCCCGCGCGGGCAGCCAGATCGACTTCTCCTCCTTCGAACACCTGGCCCGGACCGCGGAGCGCGGGAAGTTCGACTTCTTCTTCCTCGCCGAGGGCCTGCGGCTGCGGGAGCACAAGGGCCGCATCTACGACCTCGACGTGGTCGGCCGGCCCGAGTCGCTCACCGTGCTGTCGGCGCTGTCCGCGGTGACCGAGCGGCTCGGCCTCGCCGCCACGGTCAACACGACCTTCAACGAGCCGTACGAGCTGGCGCGGCGGCTCGCCACCCTCGACCACCTCTCCGGCGGCCGGGCCGCGTGGAACGTGGTCACCACCAACGACGCGTTCACCGGCGCGAACTTCCGCCGCGGCGGCTACCTCGACCGGGCCGACCGGTACCGCCGGGCCGAGGAGTTCGTCCGGCTGGCGCGCACGCTGTGGGACTCCTGGGCGCCGGACGCGGTCGTCGCCGACCCCGAGCGCGGCGTGTTCGTCCGCCCCGGCGCGATCCGCGAGTTCCGCCACGAGGGCCCGCAGTTCACCGTGTCCGGGCGCTTCACCGTGCCGCGCAGCCCGCAGGGCCACCCGGTGATCATCCAGGCGGGCGACTCCGGCGAGGGCCGCGAGTTCGCCGCCGCCAACGCCGACGTCATCTTCACCCGGCACGGCACGCTCGCCGAGGGCAAGGCGTTCTACGCCGACGTCAAGTCCCGGCTCGCCAAGTACGGCCGGCGGCCCGACGAGCTGAAGATCATGCCGGGCGTCACGTTCGTGATCGGCGACACCGACGCCGAGGCCGCCGAGCTCGCCGCCGAGATCCGCCGGCAGCAGGTGAGCCCGCAGACCGCGATCGCGTTCCTCGAGCAGATCTGGGGCCGCGACCTGTCCCACCTCGACCCCGACGGGCCGCTGCCCGACATCGAGCCGGACCTGTCCACCGAGGTCGCCGAGGGGCGGGTGAAGCATCACGACCGGGCCGCCGTCGCCGCGCGCTGGCGCGCCGTGGCCCGCGAGCGGAACCTCACCATCCGCGAGCTCGTGATCGAGATGACCGGCCGCCAGTCGTTCGTCGGCTCGCCGCTGACCGTGGCGAAGAGCATGGCCGAGTTCGTCGCCGCCGAGGCCGCGGACGGCTTCATCCTCGTGCCCCACCTCATCCCGGGCGGGCTCGACGACTTCGTCGACCGGGTGGTGCCGCTGCTGCAGGAGCTCGGCGCCTTCCGCACCGAGTACACCGGCACCACGCTCCGCGACCACCTCGGTCTGGCCGTACCGGCCGGGAAGGAGGCGGCGTGACCACCACCGGCCACCTGCACCTCGCGGTCGCGCTCGACGGCGCCGGCTGGCACCCGGCGGCCTGGCGCGAGGCGGGCGCGCACGCCCGCGAGCTGTTCACCGCCCGGTACTGGGCGAAGCTCGCCGGCGAGGCCGAGCGCGGCCTGCTCGACTTCGTCACGATCGAGGACGCGTTCCGGCTGCAGTCCACGCTCCCCGACGACGTCGACGACCGGACCGACCAGGTGCGCGGCCGGCTCGACGCGGTGCTGCTCGCCGCGTCGCTCGCGCCCCGCACCCGGCACATCGGGCTGGTGCCGACCGCGACCACCACGCACACCGAGCCGTTCCACGTCGCGATGGGCATCGCCACCCTCGACCACGTCAGCCGCGGCCGGGCCGGGTGGCGGGTGCAGGTCTCGCCGCGCGCCTCGGAGGCCGCCCACTTCGGCCGCCGCGCGATCCCCCGGCTCGACCCGGAGTTCCGCGACCGTGCCCTGCTCGCCGAGCTGTTCGAGGAGGCCGCCGACGCGGTCGAGGTCGCCCGGCGGCTGTGGGACAGCTGGGAGGACGACGCCGAGATCCGCGACGTCGCCACCGGCCGGTTCATCGACCGCGACAAGCTCCACTACATCGACTTCTCCGGCCGGTGGTTCTCGGTGAAGGGCCCGGCGATCACGCCGCGGCCGCCGCAGGGCCGGCCGATCGTCGCCGTGCTCGACCACGGCGGTACGGCGGTGCCGTACGAGCTGCCCGCCCGCGCCGCCGACATCGTGTTCGTCACCCCGCACGACCGCGACGACGCGGCCCGGATCGTCGAGCGGGTGCGCGCCGTGCCCCGCGACGGCGAGCCGCTGAAGATCTTCGCCGACCTGCTCGTGTTCGTCGGCCCGGACGCGGCCGAGCGCAAGGCCCGGCTCGACGAGCTCGACGGGGCCGAGCTCGTCTCCGACGCCCGGATCTTCACCGGGACCGCCGACGAGCTCGCCGACCTGCTGCTCGACTGGCGCGAGGCCGGGATCGACGGCTTCCGGCTGCGTCCCGGCGCGGTGCCCGCCGACCTCAAGGGCATCGCCCGCGGCCTCACCGCCGCGCTGCGGCGGCGGGGCGCGTTCCGCCACGCGTACGAATCCACCACCCTGCGCGGGCTGCTCGGCCTGCCCCGCCCCGCCAGCCGCTACGCCGCCGCATCCGGGAGGCTGCCGTGACCGCTCCTGCCCCGCTCTCGATCCTCGACCTCGCGCCGGTGCCGTCCGGCGGCACCCCGGCCGACGCGCTGCGCAACTCGCTCGACCTGGCCCGGCACGCCGAGCGGCTCGGCTACCGCCGGTACTGGGTCGCCGAGCACCACTTCGCCCCGGGCGTGGCGAGCTCGAACCCGGCCGTGCTCATCGCGCTGATCGCGGCCGCGACGAGCCGGATCCGGGTCGGCTCGGGCGCGGTGCAGATCGGCCAGCAGACCAGCGCGGCCGTGGTCGAGCAGTTCGGCATCATCGACGCGCTGCACCCCGGCCGCATCGACCTCGGCATCGGCCGCTCCGGGCAGCGCCGGGCCGAGCTGCTCAGCGGCAAGCCCGGCGGCCAGCCGGACGGGCACGGCCCCGCCGAGCCCGCCCCGCCGCGCGCGGCCAAGGTGGTCGACGGCCTGCTCATCCCGCCGCCGTTCGACTACACCGCGCTCGGCAAACACCCCCACCTGGTGCTCCAGGCCGAGCTGCTGCACCAGCCCGGGGCGCAGCCGCCGGACTTCGCCGAGCAGGTCGACGACATCATCGACTTCCTGCGCGGCAGGCGCACCCTGCCCGACGGCACGCCGGTGCACGCGGTGCCCGGCGAGGGCGCCGACGTCGAGCTGTGGATCCTCGGCAGCAGCGGCGGCCAGAGCGCCAAGGTGGCGGGGGAGCGCGGGCTGCCGTTCGCCGCGAACTACCACGTCGCCCCCTCGCACGTGCTGGAGGCGGTGGACGCCTACCGCGCCGCGTTCCGGCCGTCCGACGTGCTCGCCGAGCCGTACGTGATCGTCTCGGCCGACGTGCTCGTCGCCGAGGACACCGCGACCGCCCGGCGGCTCGCCGCGCCGTACGGGCCGTGGGTGCGGGACATCCGCACCGGCCGCGGCGCCCAGCCGTACCTCACCCCTGAGGAGGCGGCGGCGCTGCCGTGGACCGCCGAGGACGCCGCGCTCGTCGCCGACCGCGTCGACACCCGGTTCGTCGGCGCCCCCGACGAGGTGGCCGAGGGCCTGGAGACGCTGCGCCGCGTCACCGGCGCCGACGAGCTGATCGTCACCACGATCACCCACGCGCACGCCGACCGGGTGCGCTCGTACGAACTGCTCGCCAAGGCCTGGGGCATCCCCGGCTCGCCGGAATGAGAGGACCCGTGAGAACCAGACGCCTGATCCCCTTACTGGTCGCCCTCGCCCTCGCGGCGAGCGCCTGCGGCTCGTCGGGCGGCGGCGGCTCGGCCGCGCCGTCCTCCGGCGGCGACCGGCTCACCTGGGCGATCGAGACCGAGCCGCTCACCTTCAACCCGCACCAGTGGAGCCAGAACAAGGCCCGGCTGCTGGTGTTCAACCAGTTCGACGCGCTCGTCGCGCGGAACGCCGACGGCGAGTTCGTCCCCTGGCTGGCCAAGTCGTGGGAGGTGTCCGCGGACGGCCGCGTCTACACCTTCGAGCTGCGCGACGACGTCACCTTCCACGACGGCGAGAGGTTCGACGCGAACGCGGTCAAGGCGAACTTCGACAAGCTCGTCGAGCCCGGCTACAACCCGGCGGTCGCCTCGATCCAGCTCGCCAAGTTCAAGTCGGCCGAGGTGACCGGGCCGTACACCATCGAGTTCACGCTGAAGGAGCCGGACGCGCTCTTCCTCGACTTCCTCGCCTCGCCGTACGCCGGTCAGGTCTCGCCCAGGTCGCTGAAGGAGGCGAAGGACCTCAAGGCCGGCGGGCCCGACGTGGTCGGCACCGGGCCGTTCATCCTCGACCGGTACGTGCAGGGCCAGGAGGTGCACTACCGGCGCAACCCCGACTACAACTGGGCGCCGCAGGGCGCCGCGCACCAGGGGCCGGCGTACCTGTCGGAGATCACCTACCGGTTCCTGCCCGAGGACGCCGTCCGGGTGGGCGCGCTCACCTCCGGCCAGGTGGACGTGATCGAGGGCGTGCCCGCCACCGAGGCGAAGCTCATCGAAAGCGACCCGAGCCTCACCCTGCAGACCGCGCTCAACTCCGGCACCGCGTTCTCCTACTACTTCAACGTCTCCCACCCGCCGTTCGACGACAAGCGGGTGCGCGAGGCGTTCCGCGAGGCCGTCGACCTCGACGCGGTGCTGCGGTCGGTCTACCAGGGCACCGCGACCCGGGCGTGGAGCATCGTCGGCCAGGCGAGCCCGTTCTACGACCCCTCGCTGGAGGGCACGTACGGCGGCGACGTCGCCAAGGCGAACAAGCTGCTCGACGAGGCGGGCTGGACCGGCCGGGACGCGGAGGGCTACCGCACCAAGGACGGCAAGCGGCTCACCGTGCGCACCGTGGCCTCGGCCCCGTTCGTCCGGGACCGGCGCGACATCCTCGCCCAGGCGATCCAGGCGCAGGTGAAGCAGAACGCCGGCATCGACTTCCAGGTCAAGATCGTCGACCAGGGCACCGCGCAGCAGGCGACCGACGACAACGAGTACGAGGTCTTCGAGAACTCGCGTGGCGACTCCGACGCCGGTGCGGCGCTCAACCTCATCCTGGCGAAGGAGGCGCCGATCAACCGCACCCGGTTCACCGACCCGAAGATCGACAAGTGGCTCGCCGAGGCCTCGGCCACCTCCGACCAGGCCAAGCGCAAGGAGCTCTACACCAAGGTGCAGCGGGCCGTGGTGAACGAGCACGCCATCGTGTTCCCGATCTACGTCCCGGCCGACCAGATCGCCGCCCGCTCCGGGGTGCACGGGCTCGGCTTCGACCCCGGCTCCGGTACCCCGAAGAGCGCCTACGAGGTGCGGACCGGCACCTGAGCCCCGCCGCATGACGACGCAAGGAGTGACGACAGTGCCGACCTCCGGAGGCGCGCGGTGAGCGCCATCTCCGCAGGCGGATCCGGGGCCGCCGGCGGCGCGCCGGTGGCCGCCGGGCGGACTCCGCCCGCCCGTCCGGCCCCACCGCTCCCAGCGACGGGCGGGCGGCCCGGCCGGGCCCGCGGGCTGCTGCGCGCGGTGGCCCGCCGGATCGGCTCCGGCATCGTGGTGATCTGGGCGGCGGCCACCACCGCCTACCTCGCGCTGCTCGCCGCCCCCGGGGACACCGTCGACATCCTCATCGGCGACGGCCCGGACACCCCGGAGATCCGCGCCTCGATCATCCGCGAGTGGGGCCTGGACCGGCCGGAGATCGTGCAGTACCTCTCCTACCTGGGCCGGCTGCTCCAGGGTGACCTCGGCCGCTCCTACCGGCTGCAGCGCAGCGTGGGCGACATCCTCGCCGAGGGGCTCGGGCCGAGCCTCCGGCTCGCGGTCGCCGCCGCGGCCACCGCGATCACGCTCGCTGTGCTGATCGCGCTGCTCACCGCGGGGCGGGGGCCGTGGGCGCGCCGCGCGGTCTCCGGCCTGGAGCTGCTCGCGGTGTCGGTGCCCACGTTCGTGATCGGCATCGTGCTGCTGTCGGTGTTCTCGTTCAGCCTCGGCTGGTTCCCGGTCTCCGGCGACGAGGGGCCGGCGTCGCTGGTGCTGCCCGCGCTCACCCTCGCGCTGCCCGCGGCCGGCGTGCTCGGCCAGGTGCTGCGCGAAGGGCTGGAGAAGGCGCTGGAGCAGCCGTTCGCCACCACCGCCCGGGCCCGCGGCCTCACCGAGCGTGCCCTGGTCGCCCGGCACGCGCTGCGGCACGCGATGCTGCCGGGCGCCACGCTCGTCGGCTGGTTCGTCGCCCAGCTGATCACGCAGGCGATCATCACCGAGGCGGTGTTCGGCCGGCCCGGCATCGGCCGGGTGGTGCTGCAGGCGGTCACCGGCGGCGACATGCCGGTGGTGATGGCCGTGGTGATCCTCTCGGCGGTGGTCTTCGTCACCGTGAGCACCGTGCTCGACCTGCTCTACCGCGTCATCGACCCGCGCCTGAGGAGCTCGTGATGGCCCAGGTCGCACTGCGCCCCGCCCGCACGTACGCCTACCGGCTCGCGCTGCCGGGGGCGGTGCTCGCCGTCATCGCGGTGGCGGTGGCCGCGCCCGGCCTGCTCACCGGAACCGACCCGCTCGCCGCGGACCCGCTGCACGCGCTCGAGGCGCCGAGCGGGGCGCACTGGTTCGGCACCGACCACCTGGGCCGGGACGTGTTCTCCCGGGTGGTGCACGGCGCGCGGCACTCGCTCAGCATCGGCGTGGCGGCAACCGGGCTCGCCGCGGCCGCGGGCGTGCTGCTCGGCCTCGCCGCCGGGCTCGCGCCCAAGTGGCTCGACGAGGTGCTCGCCCGCTCGTTCGACGTGCTCGCCACCTTCCCCGAGCTGCTGCTCGCCCTGCTCGTCATCGCGATCACCGGCCCCGGCACCGCCAACGTGATCTTCGCGATCGGCATCGCGCAGATCCCCAGCCTCGCCCGCGTGGTCCGCGCCCAGACCTTCGTGGTACGGCGGGCCGGGTACGTCGAGCAGGCGGTCACCTTCGGCCTGCCCGGCCCGGCGCTGGTGTTCCGGCACGTGCTGCCGAACGTGCTCGGCCCGGTGCTCGTGCTCGCCACGATCGTGCTCGCACAGTCGATCATCGCCGCCTCGGCGCTCAGCTTCCTCGGCATGGGCCCGCAGCCGCCCGCGCCGGAGTGGGGGGCGATGCTCTCCGAGGCCCGCAACTACATGCGGGTGGCCTGGTGGCAGGCGGTGTTCCCGGCCGCCGCGGTCGCGGTCACCGTGGTGAGCCTCACCGCGGCCGGGCGGGTGCTGCGCTACCGCTTCGAGGGCCGGGACGCATGACCGCCCGCCGTACGCCGCCGGCCGCCGCACCCGGGAAAGGAGCGACAGTGACCCCTTGCACCCCTCCCGTGCCCCCGGCACCCCGGCCCGCCCGGCCGCCGCGCCGTACCGCCGCGCGGAAGGGAGGTCCGGCATGACCGAGACCGGCACCACCGCGGCCGTGCGCCCGGCCGGGCCCGGCGGGGCCGCCCCGCTGGTGGCCGTGACGAACCTGCGCGTGAGCTTCCCGAAGGCGGGGGTCGACGCGGTGCGCGGCGTGTCGCTCGCCGTCCACCCGGGCGAGTGCGTGGCGATCGTCGGCGAGTCCGGGTCGGGCAAGAGCGTGACCGCCCGGTCGCTGCTCGGCCTCGCCGGGCCCGGCGCGCGGGTGAGCGCGGAGCGCTTCACCGTCGACGGCCGGGACGCGCTGCGCTTCACCGACCGGGACTGGCGGGTGGTCCGCGGCCGCTTCGCCGGGCTCGTGGTGCAGGACGCGCTCGTCTCGCTCGACCCGCTGCGCACCGTGGGGGCCGAGATCGCCGAGGTGCTCGCGGTCCACGACGTGGTGCCGCGGCGGGACCGCGCCGCCCGGGCCGAGGAGCTGCTCGACGCCGTGGGCGTGCCCGAGCCGCGGCTGCGCGCCCGGCAGCGGCCGTTCCAGCTCTCCGGCGGGCTGCGGCAGCGCGCGCTGATCGCCTCGGCGATCGCCGCCGACCCGCGCCTGATCATCGCCGACGAGCCGACCACCGCGCTCGACGTCACCGTGCAGGCCCAGGTGCTGCGGCTGCTCGGCGAGCGCAAGGCCGCCGGGGCCGCGCTGCTGCTGATCAGCCACGACCTCGCCGTGGTCGCCTCGGTCGCCGACCGCATCCTGGTGATGCGGGACGGGACGGTGGTCGAGGAGGGGCCCACCCGGCGCGTGCTGTCCGCCCCGGAGCATCCGTACACGCGGCTGCTGCTCGCGGCCGTGCCGTCGGCGGCGAGCCGCGGCACCCGGCTGTCGAGCCCGGAGCCGGAGCGCCCGCCCGCCCCGCCGCGCACGGTCGACCGCTCGACGGCCGTACTGGAGGCGACCGGCCTGGTCGCCGGGTACGGCGCGCGCACCGTGGTCGAGGACGTGTCGTTCCGGCTGCACAAGGGCGAGACGCTCGGGCTGGTCGGCGAGTCCGGCTCGGGCAAGACCACGGTCGCCCGGATCGTGCTCGGGCTGCACGAGCCGATCCGCGGCGAGGTGCGGCTGCACGGCGAGCCGTGGAGCGGGGTGCGCGAGCGGCGGCGCCGCCCGCTGCGGTCCCGCATCCAGCTCATCTCGCAGAACCCGCTCGACTCGTTCGACCCGCGGTACACCGTGGGCCGGATCGTCGCCGAGCCGCTGCGCGACCTGCCCGCGGCCGAGCGCCGCGCCCGGGTGGCCGAGCTGCTCGAGCGGGTGGGCCTGCCCGCGGAGACGGCCGAGCGGCGGCCGCGCGAGCTGTCCGGCGGGCAGCGCCAGCGGGTCGCGATCGCCCGCGCTCTCGGGCCCCGGCCGGACGTGCTCGTGTGCGACGAGCCGGTGTCCGCGCTGGACGTGTCGGTGCAGGCGCAGGTGCTCGACCTGCTCGCGGACATCCAGGCGGCCGAGGGCACCGCGCTGCTGTTCATCTCGCACGACCTCGGGGTCGTCCACCATCTCAGCGACCGGGTGCTGGTGATGAAGGACGGCCGCGTGGTGGAGGAGGGCGACGTGGACGAGGTGTTCCACCGCCCCCGCCACCCGTACACGGCCGGCCTGGTGGCCGCGATCCCCCGCCTGGAGACGGGGGAGCCGCAGGCCGTGGCCGGCTGACCGGGGGTTCCGGAGGCCGTCCCCGGCGCCGTTGCGGGTCCGGCGCCGGGGACATCCGGCCTTTTCGCGTGCCGGGTACGGCGTGGCCGCCGCCACGGCCGCGGCGGGCCACCGGGTGCCTTCGGTCTTCGGATCAGCGCGTCCGGCGCGAAGGGGCGGGTGTCCGGGCCGGTCTGGCTTTCCGGCGGTTGGGTCAGGGCGACCTCGGCCGCTCCCGCCGGGCTGCCGGGGCGGCGCCGGGCGCACCCTCGCCGCTCGGGCCTGCGGATCGCCGTCGGCGGTATCGCGATCGGGCTCGCCGTACGGTTCGCGCCGCTCACCGCCGGGCGCGCCACGCGGTCTGCGGCACCGGCGGTCACCACCGAGCCGGTGTTCGATGGGGGAACGCCGGAGAGAACGGCACATCTCGGCTTGCGCGCGGGATGCGGATACCGCATATCGGTGGGTTTTCGAAAGGGGCGGCAGGCAGTACGGTGTCCGGGTATTCGGTTGGGCCGATCACCTGAACGGTGATCCCGGGCGCGGCGGACTGGACCGATCGTGCGGACGCTGGACCTGATCTTCGCTCATCCGGTGCCGCCGGAGGAGCTGTTCGATCTGGTCACGTCGTTCGGGGCGTCGCCACCGGGAACCCCGACGCCCCGGACGAGGTGAGGATCACGCGGGGCCGGGCCTGGATCCTGGTGCACGGCCGCCCGCCCGACCGGCTGGAACTGTCATCCGGCTGGATCCCCCGCTACACCGAGGCGCTCGGGGCGCCGCCGCGGGGAAGGGTCATCGTGCACGTGGCGCGGGCCAAGGGCAGTGAATGGCTGGCGGCCGAGTTCGTCCTGGCGGCGGAGGAGAAGTGGGGCGGCCGGTTCGTCCTCGACGATTTCGCCGAGGAGGTCGTGACCCTGGAGGAGTTCCACGCCCGGCTCGCCGAGCGCCGGAGCGGATTCTTCTGGCCGGGCCACGACGCGTCCCCGCGCGCGCTGCGGGAGGCCCGGGCCACCCCGGTCGAGGTGCTGCTGCCCGCGCAGGGGCACCCGCGGGCGGTCGAGCGCTTCCTGATGTCGCTCGGCGCGGCCATGCATCCCGACGCCGACGCCGACGCGTCCTTGGCGCGCGGGAACGCGCGGCTGTGGGTACGGCTGCGCGAGCCGGGGGTGCCGCCCCCGTACCTCCCCGCCGATCTCGTGCGCCGCCTGCCCGCCCTGCTGGGCGCCCCGCCCCATCACTCGTGCACTCTCCACGTCTTCGACACCGAGGACTCCCCGCGGCTCGCCCTCGAGTTCCTTGAGGCGCTGGCGGCGAAGTGGACGCTCCTGCTGGTGCTGGAGCCCGATTTCCGCGTTCTGACCATGGACGACGTACGCGCCAAGGCCCAGGACGGTTCAGCCGATCCATTCCGGTCGGACGGCTGACCCGGATTTCTCGGGATTCCTGTCCTCGGCCGGCCTGGGCCCGCGGCGGCCACCCGGCCGGACCGGCGGAGCGGCGCGGTTCCCGCATTCCGGTGGCGAATCAGAAATGGGGTACCGGCGGCGGGCGATTTTCCGGGCGCCGCGCCATTCCGGTGAATGGCTCGCAATGGCGGCACGGATGTGCCGGAAATCGTGTGGCCCGTCCCTCAGGGGTTGGCTACTTTTGGCCGGTGTGCGTTGCCGGCGATGAGGCGAGGGCGGGATGAGCATCAATTTCAAACACGGTGGGCGGACCATCTGGAATCCGGCGATGGGGGTCGGCAGGGTGTTCCTTCACTCGGTCACGGCCCTTGAGTCGTTCACCGGGCGGCCGTCGGGGGTGACGGCGCTCATCCCCGATGACACCTACGACATCGACGACGGTGAGCTGTGGGCGTTCACCCGGGAACTGCTGGACGGCTACTTCGCGACGAGGCATCCCCTGTACCGGATGATGGTCGGCGGCGTCCTCAAGACGTGCCTGGTGCTGCTGGAGCGGGCGGGCAACCCGCTGCACATCGACCCGGTCGACGAGGATCAGATGTCCTTCCTGCGGGAGCTCGGCTACCACGGCCGCTTCATGCCCACCTAAGACCGCCGCGGCCGTCTCCGGTCGGCCGGAGGCCTCCCCGGCACCGTTGCCCGATCCGGTGCCGGGGACGATCCGCGTCAGGTACGGCGCGGCCGCAGCCGCTGCCACAGCAGGCCGCCGGTGCCCGCAGCGGTCAGCGCCAGGCCGCCGAGCAGGATGAGCCGGGCGTCCGGTCCGGCCTCGCCGCCGCCTCCGGTCGCGACCGAGCCGGCCGGGGTGCGGGCCACCTTGCCGCTCGCCGTGGTGGCGGTGTCGTCGGCAGTGTCGTCGGGGGTGTCGTCGGTCGTGTCGGTCGAGGTGGTCGCGGTGGGGGAGCCGGTGGGGGAAGCGGTGGGGGTCGAGGCCGGGGGCTCGCTCGCGGCCGGGTCGGTGGACGTCGGCGTCGGGGTGGCATCGCCCCCGGCGTCGCCGATCGTCAGCGGGTAGGTGCGCAGGGCATCCCGGTTCTGCACGTCGCACTCGATCAGCGGCGCGGTGGGCCCGCGGCCGAAGTTGATCGCGCCGGGCCGCACGGCCGCGACGCCCGCCCGGTTCGGGGTGGACCTCAGCTCGACCGTGCCCTCCGGCAGCGGGACGGGCCCGCCCGGCGAGACCTCCGGCAGGTCGGCGACGCCGGTCGCCGAGGTGAACCCGGGCACGTCGCTGATCCCCGCGTAGGCGTACAGCTTGAGGCCGCTGAGCTCACCCTGCGGCGCGGTGAGCTGGCTGCCGTCGACGTAGGCGCCCCGCCAGCCGATCACGAGCTCCACGCCCGGCCACGCGCCGGTGGGCATGGTCAGCTCGACCTGCACCCGGATGCGCTGGGTCTCGCCGGTCACGCCGGCTCCCGGGCGGCACTCGTACTCGACGACGTCGGTGCCGCCGCCCGGGCTGTGCCGTACCGAGGCGGTGGCGGGGGCGGCGGTGAGGCAGGCGAGCGCGGCCGCGGTGATGGTCGCGCATAACAGCGGACGGATGCGCACGGGGGACTCCGGTGTACCGACAAGGGGATCAAGGATGACGAACCCGAAGTATGGCCCTTCGTCACCTTGTCCGCACGCGTACCGGAGCCGCCCGCGCGCCGCGCCGGCGTATCGGTCGTCCGGAACCGGCGGACGCCGCAGACCCGCCGGCCGCGGTGCCGGCCGCCGCGGCCCGCACGGCCGTCGGCGGCACCGCATCGCCCCTGGTCGGCCCAGGGGCGGCGGTGCCGCCGCCATCGAACACGGCGCGCCCGAGATATCGGCCGCCCGATACCGGCCGGTCAGCCGGCGGGCGTGCCGGCGGTGCGCGCCCAGTCCGGCAGGTCGGCCTCGTCGGGCGCGACGTCGCCGTCGTCGACGGACGCCATCAGGTCGAGTACGGCGCGCGCGTCATCCTCGGCGAGCCGGGAGAGCGCGAACCCGGCGTGCACGAGCACCCAGTCGCCGGGCCCGGGCGGGTCCGCGGCGAGCAGCGCCATGTTGACCGGGCGCGGCAGGCCGCCGACGTCGACCAGCGCGAGGCCCGTGTCGGCGTCGGCGGCCTCGATCAGCCGGCCGGGGAGGCCGAAGCACACCGGTCCTCCTCCGCGAAGGTGAGCGACTCCAGGACGAGCTCGTCCCCGCCCTGGTAGTCGATGTCGTCGCCGCCACAGCCGGGGCACTCGGCGAGCACGTCGAGGCTGTCCGACACCCGCCCGCAGCCGCGGCACAGCAGGGTGACCGGCGTGATCACGACGTCGAGCCGGGCGCCTTCCGCGACGGTGTCCGCGCTGGCGAGGGCGAAGGCCTGGTCGAACGCCTCGCCGACCACCGCGTGCCGGGCGCCGATGCGGACCTTCACCCCGGTCACCCGCCGCCCCGCTGCCTGCTCGCCGATCAGGTCGACGAGCCCTTCACACAGTCCGATCTCGTGCATGCGCCGGCTACATCCTCTTCATCTTCACGTACCGCTTGATCTCCGGCCACTGCGCCACGACCATGCCGGTCACCGCGCAGAGCGCGAGCAGCGCCGCCACGTGCCTCTTCCGCATGACATGCCACCCCCTTCAGGTGTCCTGCTCAGATGTGATCGAACTCGGGCTGTGCGGCCTCGGCGGCCTCCCCGGCGCGGGCGTCCGCCGCGCCGGTGGAGCCGTCCGGGCCGGAGAACCCGGCGATGATCCCGGTGGCGAGCTCGAGCGCGAGGTCCACGGCCCGGCCGAGCGCCGCGCGCACCGGCTCGCTCAGCTCGGCCACCACCTCCTCGTCCGGGCCGCCCGACGGCACCCGGGCGGGCTCGCAGGCGAGCACGAGCACCCGCCGCGGCACCTCGCCGAGCTCGGCGGCGAGCCGCAGCACCCGCACCGGGTCCATGCCGTGGGTCTCCACCGTGACCACGCCCGGCTCGCCGGGCGCCTTCGGGTCCACCTCGAGCACGGTGAGCGTGCCGGGCGGCTCGCCGCGCGGCGCCGCGTCCACAAAGATCACGCCCGCGTAGCCGCGGTGCAGCGCGTAGACGAGGTCCATGCCGCGGATGCCGAAGTCCACCACGTCCACCCCGGCGGGCAGCGGCCGCTCGGCGAGCAGCCGGGCCACCTCCACCCCGAAGCCGTCGTCGCCGAGGAACACGTTGCCGACCCCGGCGATGAGCACCCGCGCCTGGTCCGCGGCGTCGCCGAGCGGCTCCACCTCGGCCGGGGTGTAGAAGAAGCGGTGCCCCGGCAGCCCGGCCTCGCCCAGGTCGCGGCCCGGGTCGTCGGCGAGGGTGACCGCGAGCTGGATGGCGCCGGTCTCGTCCTGCTCGACCCGCTCCACCACCGCCTCCCGGCCGGCGAGCGCCGCGTCCAGCACGTCGCCCCGGCCACGCGGGCGCAGCCGTACCCGGCTGCCCGCGCCCACGGACACGCCGTCGACGACCACGGTGCGCGGCCCGCGGCGCTGCATGAGCGCCCAGAAGTCCCCGGCCGCCCTCATCGCGCCTCCTCGGGGAGCGGCCGGAACTCGCGGGTCGCGCCGTACAGCCGCATCAGCCGCTCGGGCGGCAGCGCGACGCACCGCTCGAGGATCTCCGCCCCCTTCGGGTCGCCGTCCCGGATCTCCTGCCACTCCTCGTCGGTGAGGGCGAGGATGCTGTGGGTGAGCAGCTGGTCGATCTCGGTGGCGTCGAACAGGTCCCCCGGGCTCTCCGGCGCGACCTTCGGGTGGTCGTAGAGGATGATCGGCGAGGACAGCACGGTGTGCCGGGTGCCCTCCTCGCCGGCGAGCACCGGCCAGGCGCCGACGTTCTCGCAGGCCTCCGCGTGCGCGCGCAGCGCCTCGGGCGGGCCGGTGAGCGACACGAACAGCGCGTCCGGCGCGTGCAGGATCGTGTGCGCCGAGGCGAAGGTGTACCGCATCGCCTCACTGCGGCCGCCGCCCGGCCAGTCGCTGAGGTTCTCCACCGTGACGGTGAGCCGCAGCAGCGCGCCGCGCCCGGCCGGGGCGGCGAGGCGCTCGGCCCGGATCTCCATGCGGCCGCGCAGTTCCCGCCAGGACCGGGTGAGCGCGCCCGCGCGCCGCCCGTCCGGCCCGGTGAGCCACTCCACGTCCCGGCCCGCGGGCACGGTGATGTCCCGCACCACCGGGCGGCGGGTCAGCCCGTGCAGGTCGAGGCCGGTGACGGCGGTGCGCCGCTCGGTGGCCTCCTCGCGGGGCCGGTGCCGCCGCCCGCCGACGGTGAGCTCGGGGACCGGCACGAGCTCGTCCCCGTCGAGGCGGCCCACCTCGAGGGTGACCGTGTGCAGGTAGCACAGCCGCACGTCCACGGTGTCGCCCGGCTCGGCCTCGACGAGCACCTGGGTGCGCATCAGCGACGAGTCCCCGGTGGCGGCGCACGCGGGCGGGTACACCCCGCCGAGGGTCCACCGCCGGGTGTTCTTCAGCGCCGAGGCGCGGTACGGCCACAGCAGGTAGCCCTCGTACAGCACGGCCCGGGCCACCTGGGCCACGGCGTCCATCGGGCCCTGTCCCCCCGGGCCGCGGTCCGCCTCCGGCGCGCCCGTCTCCGGATCCGCCACGTCCGTCCGGTCAGTCACCGTCCCCTCCCGATCCTCGTCGCGCCGCCTCGGCGGCCGGCTCCCCGGCCGCGGCGAGCAGCTCCGTCACCGTCCGCTCCCAGGTGCCGAGCGTGTGCCGCACCCGGTAGGCGTAGAGCCGGTCGAACACCTCCCGGTCGAGGCGCAGCCAGGCGGCGCCCGGGAAGTGCCGTTCCATCACCTCGTGCCAGACCCGCACCGGCATGCGGTACGTCGCCTCGGCGTCCCACGGGATGCGGGCCGCGCGCAGCAGGTCGCCGTCGTCGAGGTAGAAGACCGTGCCGCTGAACTGGAACTCCAGCGGCACCTCGCCGTCCCGCAGCGCGTGGAAGTACTTGGCCACCGCCACCTCGAAGTCGTAGGTGCACGCGACGTCGAGGTGCGCCACGGTCACGTGGCCGAACTCGGCCACCTGCGTCGCCGTGCGCGCCCACAGCAGGCTGCCGAGCGCCCGGGTCCAGTCGTCGCCGGTGCCGAACACCTCGGTCAGCCGCCGCCGGGTCTCCGGGTCGTAGGTACGGCGGGCCGTGGCGATGCGGATCTGCGTGTTGAGCGCCACGCACTGCACCGGGGCGTCCCCGGCGTTCTCCACCCGCAGCGCGAACCGCACGGCCGGCACGGCCGTGCACTCCGCCGCCGAGGCGTCCTCGACGGCGAAGCGCAGCGTGGGCGGTCCCGCCATCCCGGTCATGGCGGGGAGAGGTTCGGGCTGCTCGGGTCGATCGGGTCGCGGTCCGCGGCGTTGATGCCGGTGGACCGGGCCGCGGTGGACCGGCCGTCGAGCAGGTGCCCGATCTGCCGCTCGTAGTGGCCGGGCAGGTTGCCCTGGTTCACGCCCTTGGTGTGCGCGGGCGCGTCGATCGTGGTGTCCGGGCGGCCGACCACGATGTCGCCGGTCCGCTCGGCCTTCCCCCGTTCCTGTTGTCGCACCGTCATGCCGGAGCTCCTTTCGATCAGCGGGCGGTCTCGGTGCGGGCGGACGCGGTCCGCGCCCGCTCGCGCAGCTCGTCGAAGAACGCGGCGACCGCGGCCCACACCTCGGGGCCGCCCGCGAGACCCCTCCACCGGGTACGCAGTACCGCGACGAGCCGGTGACAGTCGTCGATCGGCACGATCCAGTGGCCGGGCGCCGACTCCCTCCTGCGGTCCACGAGCAGCGCCTCCACGTCCGGGGCGAGGCCGCGCAGCACCGGGTTGGCGCGTTCCAGCCCGGCCCACACCTCCGGTTCGAGCGGCGCCTCCACCGCGCCCGCCGGGCTCGGGTAGCGGGCCACGACCCGCCCGGCCGCCGAGTCCCGGTAGGCGAACAGCACCCGCACCGGCACCGCGAGCGCCGCCCACACCGCGTCGTCGAGCGCGAAGTCCGCCAGGTGGAGCCGCCGGTCGCCGATGAGCGCGTACCGGTTGCCGGGCGCGTTCGCGAACAGCACCGCGCAGGCCGCGCAGGCGCAGCGCGGCACGCCGTCGTGCCGGTCGAGCAGGTGCCGGTGGCCGGCGCCGACCGGGGCGGCGCACAGCTCGCACCGCGCCTCCGCCTCCGCGGCCGGCCGCTCCGCGGCGCGCCGCCGGTTCCGCCGGATCAGCTCGCGCAGCCCGGACACCTCACGCCCCCGCGCCCGTCCGGGTACGGCGCACCGCGTCGACCGAGATCAGCACGGGCGGGGGCGGGGCCTCCGCGACCTCGACCCGGGCGATCTCCGGCGCCGCGTTCCGGATCGCCTCCTCCACCGCGGCCGCGTCGCCGCGCGCGCTCGCGCAGCCGCCGCGCCGCAGCCGCACCCGGGCCACCTCGCCGTCGATCTCCACGTCCTCGGCGGCCACGCCGGCCCGCCGTACCGCCCGGCGCACGCGCTCGGCCGCGTCGAGCGGGTGCAGGTCGTGCAACAGCAGCAGGTGGGAGACGAGGTCGTCGTCGGCGAGCCGGGCGGCCAGCTCGTCGCCGCCCGCGGCGAGGATGCGCTCGAGCGCCTCGCCGTACAGGTCGAGCAGCGCCCGGACCAGCTCGAGGGCCGGCTCCGGGTCGGGCAGCTCCCCGACCCGGTCGATCAGCTCGTCGATGCGGCGGACCCGCTCGGCGGCCTCCTCGTGGGTGAGCGCCATCGCGTTACCCGCCGACGGTGGCGCCGAGGGTGGGCGAGTGCACCTTCTTGATCACCCTGCCGCCGCCGAGGTACATGTGCACGCCGCACGGCAGGCACGGGTCGAAGCTGCGCACCGTGCGCATGATGTCGATGCCCTTGAACTCGTCCGGGCCGTTCTCCTCGAACAGGTGCATGCCCTGCACCGCGTCCTCGTACGGCCCCGGCGTGCCGTAGCTGTCCCGCGGGCTGGCGTTCCACGGCGTCGGCGGGTACGGGTGGTAGTTGGCGATCTTGCCGTCGCGGATCACCAGGTGGTGGGAGAGCACGCCGCGCACCGCCTCGTGGAAGCCGCAGCCGATCGCCTCCTCGGGCACCTCGAAGTCGGTGAACACCTTGGTACGGCCGGCCCGTACCTCGTTCATCGCCTGGTCGAGGAAGTGGAACGCCATTGCCGCCGAGTAGGCGATGAAGTAGCTTCTGGCCCGGTTGCGCTCGATGGTGTTCGACCACTTGGGGATCTTCCACTCGAACCGGGTCTCCGGGAACTCGGCGCTCTTCGGCAGGTTGATCTCCACGCTCTGGCCGGTGGCGCGCACGTACCCGGTGTCGACGTACCCGGCGAGCGCGGTCGCCCACAGCCGGGCGAGCGGGCCGCCGCCGGTGTCGAGCGCGAGGTGCTCGCCGGTCTCCGCGTGGTACCAGCGCGGGCTCATCACCCAGCTGTACTTGCCGCCGTTGAGGTCGCGCTTCTGCGGGCGGGGCAGCGTGGTCTGGTTCCACGGGTGGCGCGGGTCGACCGGGTTGCCGAGCGGGTCGTGGGTGACGAAGAGCTCCTCGCCCTCCCAGTCGTCGTAGTAGGAGCTGCCCAGCAGGATGCGCATGCCGAGGTTGATGTCGACGAGGTCGGTGGTGATGAGCCGGCCGTCGACGACGATGCCGGGCGTGACGAACATCGACCGGCCCCACTCGCTCATCGTCCGGTAGTCGTAGTCGACGACGTTCGGGTCCTGGAACGAGCCCCAGCAGCCGAGCAGCACCCGGCGGCGGCCGACCTCCTCGTAGCCGGGCAGCGCCTCGTAGAAGAAGTCGAACACGTCGTCGTTGAGCGGGACGATCTTCTTGACGAAGTCGAGGACCTTGATCAGCCGGGCGAGGTAGTCGGTGAACAGCTGCGGGCTGGGCATGGTGCCGACGCCGCCGGGATAGAGCGTGGAGGGGTGCACGTGCCGCCCCTCCATCAGGCAGAACATCTCCCGGGTGAGGCGGCTCATCTGGAGCGCCTCCTTGTACACCTGCCCGGTGAAGGGGTTGAACGCCCGCATGATGTCGGCGATCGTGCGGTACCCGTGCACGTCCGCGTGCGGCGCCTCGGTGTGCTCGGCGCGGCGCAGCAGGCTCGGGTTCGTCTCCTTGACCACCTGCTCGCAGTAGTCGACGAAGACGAGGTTGTCCTGGAACAGGGTGTGGTCGAACATGTACTCGGCGGCCTCGCCGAGGTTGATGATCCACTCGGCGAGCGGCGGGGGCTTGATGCCGTACGCCATGTTCTGCGCGTAGACCGAGCAGGTGGCGTGGTTGTCGCCGCAGATGCCACAGATTCGGCTCGTGATGAAGTGCGCGTCCCGCGGGTCCTTGCCCCGCATGAACACGCTGTAGCCGCGAAACAGCGAGGAGGTGCTCTTGCACTCCACCACCTCGCGGTTGGCGAAGTCGATCTTCGTGTAGATCCCCAGGTTCCCGATGATCCTGGTGATCGGGTCCCACGACATCTCGACCAGCTGCCGCGCCTTCTCCTGCGGCTTGGTCGACCGGACTGCCACCTCGTCGTCCCCTTCCTGATGCCCGACCTGCTTGCGATGCCCGGCCGGCTGCGCGCCCGGCCGTTCGGCTGCCCTCAGTAGCCCCGCCGCTTGGCCCGGCCGCCGGTGCGCGCCGGCTGGTAGCCGCTGGTGAGCTCGGGCCGGTTGTGATGCCACTTCGGCTCGGTGTTCACCGTCTTGTTGGTGAGGTTGCGCAGCTTGCGGACGAGCACGCCGTACGCGCCGGAGACCGCCGACGAGATCGACGCGCCGGGCGGCTGGTCCATGAACGGCATGAACTTGTCCGGGAAGCCCGGCATTGTGCAGCCGATGCAGATGCCGCCCACGTTCGGGCAGCCGCCGATGCCCGCCATCCAGCCGCGCTTGGGCACGTTGCAGTTGACCACCGGGCCCCAGCAGCCGATCTTCACCTGGCACTTGGGCGAGTTGTAGTCCATGGCGAAGTCGCCCTGCTCGTAGTAGCCGGCGCGGTCGCAGCCCTCGTGCACGGTCTTGCCGAACAGCCAGGTCGGCCGGAGCTGCTTGTCGAGCGGGATCATCGGCGCCCGCCCCGCGGCCTGGTAGAGCAGCCAGGTGAGGGTCTCCATGAAGTTGTCGGGCTGCACCGGGCAGCCGGGCACGTTCACGATCGGCAGCCCGCCCGCGGAGCGGAAGTCCCAGCCGAGGTAGTCGGCGAGCCCCATGCACCCGGTGGGGTTGCCCGCCATCGCGTGGATGCCGCCGTACGCGGCGCAGGTGCCGATCGCGACCACGGCCCACGCCTTCGGCGCGAGCCGGTCGATCCACTGGTTGACGGTGATGGGCTGCCCGGTGGCCGGGTCGTTGCCCATGGAGCTCCAGAACCCCTCACCGTTGATCTTCTCGTTGGGGATCGACCCCTCGACCACGAGCACGAACGGGTCGAGCTCGCCCGCGGCGGCCTTGTGGAACGCGGCCATGAAGTCCCCGCCGGTCTCCTTGGCGAGCACCTTGTTGTGCAGGTGCACCTTGGGCAGCCCCGGCACCAGGCCGAGCAGCACGTCCTCGAGGCTCGGCAGCCCTGCGGCCGTCACGGAGACGGTGTCGCCGTCGCAGCTCATCCCCTCGGAGGTCCAGAGGATGTGGACCTCCTTGACAGGGCTCTCGGTCACGGTTTCAGTCATCACGCGCCCCTTGTCTCGGCATCGGCGCAAGGTCGCGCCTCTTGGCGCAACGCCCTATCTATGACCTGATGTGACGCTGCGTAAGCGCGAGATGCTGATAGTGACCGCACCCTTGGTGACTGATCTGGTGCCTGGTTGCCTGCTTTGCCGATCCATCCACGTTCAGCGGTGATGTCCGCAGGACCTATCGGTCTTCCGATCACCTACGCCGGAGCCGTGACTAACCGCATCAACGGCGTTTATCGGACAAAACGTGAGATAGGCGAAGCCTTGCCGTCTCGTTTGCCCAACCATCCCCGTGCCGGGACATTCCTTAAACGATCATCAGGGAATGGGGGCTCTTCGGAACGGCCGGTACGGCACGGCCGCCGCCCGCCCAGGCGCGGCGCCGCGGAGGCCGCCGGCCGTCGTGCACAGCCGTTAGTCGTGATCGGTTTCGAAGGAGCCCAGGATGCCCGCCCATCCCGGCTTGGCCCGTGCCCTCGCCCTCGCGGCGAGCGCAGCGGTCGCCTTGACCACGTCCGTCGCCACCCGGTCGGCGTCGGCCGCGCCACCGGATCCCGTCCCCGTCAACAGTGGCCGCCCCGCGCCGGCCGGCCCGCCGTCGGCCGCGCCGTGGCCCGGACGGCCGGTCGCGCCGTGGACCAGGCCGCCGGCCAGGCCGCGGATCACGCCGTCGGCCACGCCGTCGGCGACGCCGCGGCCCGGACGGCCGGCCGCCCCGTGGACCAGGCCGCCCGGCAGGCCGTGGGTCACGCCCTCGGCCACTCCGTCGGCCACCCCGTCGGCCACCCCGTCGGCCGCGTCGGCGAGCCGTACCCCGAGCCCGGCTCCGACGCCGTCCGTCACCCCGTCCAGCCCGGCCCCGCCGGCCGCCCTGCAGCTCACGCCCGAGCAGCGCGAGCTCGTCCGCAAGGTCGACGTCGGCCGGGTGAACGAGCACCTCAGGGCGCTCCACCGCATCGCCACGGCCCACGGCGGCAACCGCGCCGCCGGCACGCCCGGCTACGACGCCTCCCGTGACTACGTCGCCAACCGGCTTCGCCGGGCCGGGTACCGGGTCACCCTCCAGCCGTTCACCTTCACCTACTTCGAGGAGCGGTCCGCCCCCGTCCTGGAACAGATCAGCCCGGAAAGCACCCGCTACACCCCGGTGGCCCAGGACGGCTCCGACGCCGGCGACTTCGCGACGATGATGTACTCGGGCTCGGGGGACGTCACCGCCCCGGTGCACCCGGTCGACGTCACCGTGCCGCCCGCCCCGGACACCCCGTCCACCTCCGGCTGCGAGGCCGCCGACTTCACCGGCTTCCCGCGCGGCGCGATCGCCCTCATCCAGCGCGGCACCTGTGAGTTCGCGGTCAAGGCGGCGAACGCGCAGGCCGCCGGGGCCGCCGCGGTCATCATCTTCAACGACGGCGGGCCGGACCGGACCGGGGTGCTGCGCGGCAATCTCAAGTCCCCGGGCATCACCATCCCGGTCGTCGGCACCAGCTACGAGGTCGGCAAGGATCTCGCCACCGCCGAGCGGCCGGTCGTGCACGTGGCGACGAAGACGCTCGCCGAGACCCGCACCACCCACAACGTGATCGCCGAGTCCCGCCACGGCGACCCGGACAAGGTCGTCATGGTCGGCGCCCACCTCGACTCGGTTCCCGAGGGCCCGGGGATGAACGACAACGCCTCCGGCGCCGCCGCCGTGCTCGCGGTCGCCGAGGCACTCAGCGGCGTCAAGACCGCCAACCGGCTGCGCTTCGCCTGGTGGGGCGCGGAGGAACCGGGTCTGATCGGCTCGACCTACTACGTGCGCTCCCTGACGCCCGAGGAGCGCCGGCGCATCCGGCTCTACCTCAACTTCGACATGCTCGCCTCACCGAACGGGGCCATCAAGATCTACGACGGCCGCCGGTCGGACGGCGGCCCGCCGCCTCCGGGCTCCGCCCAGATCGAGCGGCTCTTCCAGGCGCACTTCGCCGCCAAGGCCCAGCCGTACGGCAGGACCGACCTCAGCGACCACTCGGATCACGCGCCCTTCCGCGTGGCGGGCATCCCGGTCGGCGGCATCTTCACCGGCGCGAGCGACAAGAAGACCGCCGAGGAGGTGAAGCTGTTCGGCGGCACCGCCGGCCGGCCGTACGACTCGTGCTACCACCGCGCCTGCGACGACCTCAGCAACATCGACCAGCGCACCCTGCGGATCACCACCGAGGCCGTCGCCACGACCGTCGTCGTCTACGCCTTCGCCGCCGATCCGCCGGGCTTTGATTGACGGTTCGGCCGCCATGGCCGTTCGCGGGGACGCCTCCAGCGGTTCGCGCCCTCCGGCTTGCGCCGGAGGGCGCGAACCGCTGAGTAGGAAGAACTACCTACTAAGCGACATAGTAATGCTACTAAGCTTCATAGTAAAGAGGTTCGCGGAATCCGGGACATGGTGACTGCGACGCCCTCAGGAGAGGCAGGCGGTGATCGTCACGACCGCCGTGGCCGATCGTGGTGGCGGGGCTCGTGCCCGGGTGTGTGGGGCGATCGAACCGACGTCGCGCCCTCGTCACCTTGACGCGTCCGCCGGGCGTGCCGTACCGCCACCACGCCCAACCGGGCCAGGAACAGGACGGAACCGGCGAGCGCCACCGCGGCGGGCACCTCGGCGGGGCCGTGCGTTCCGAGGATCACCAGCACGGCGTGCAGACAGGCGTGCAGCAGCGCGATCAGGCCCATGCCGCCGGAGAGCTGCGCGGTGGCGGCGAGGCCGATGCTGATCAGCGAGATCACCCAGGACGTGGTGAGCGCGCTCCACAGCGCCAGGGCCAGCCGGGGCGAGGGACGCAACCGGTGCAGCAGCACGGTCATCAGGCGCGGCCCGAGCACGCCGAGCGCGACGAGGTATCCGGCGAGGCCGGCGAGCAGCGCCGTCACCGCCGCTCCCGCCGGTCGTCCTCGGCGAGCAGTTCGCGGAGCATCGCGGCCTCGTCGTCGGTGATCTCCTCGACGAACTTCAGGAACGTGGCACGCGGGCTGTCACTCGCGGCGAGCGCCTCCCGCATCACCCGGGCCGCGTACTCGCTCGACCGCATCCGCGGCCGGTAGAACCAGACGCGGCCGACCCGGTCCCGGTCGACCCACTCCTTGCGGTGCAGGTTGTCCAGGACCGTGGCGAGCGTGGTGTAGGCGAGGCCGCGGTCGCGAAGGGCGTCGGCCACCTGCCGGACGCTCATCGGCTCGGCGGACTTCCACAGCACCTCCATCACCGCCGTCTCCAGCGGCCCGAGGCTGCGCATCCGGCTCCTCCCTCGACGGTGTCGCTCAACGTCGGCCCGGCGTCACGGGCGATCGGTCCACGGGTATCCGGCATTCCCGCGCGGACCGCAGCCGGGCTCGCAGCGCCCAGGCGAGCAGCGCCAGCGATCCGGCCGCCAGCACGGGCTGCAGCGGCGCGAACCAGGTGATCGCACCGTTCGTGCCCAGGGCGAGCACGACGAGCTTGTTGCACGTCGGGCAGCCCACGGCGAAGAACGACAGCACGGCGCCGGCGATGCTCCGGCGTCCGTGGGCCTGCGACCGCTCCGGCTCGCCACGGCCGCCGGGCGCGACGTACGTCGCGATCAGCAGGCCGGAGAGGACCGCGCTGACCAGCCACACCGGATAGCTCCACCACGGGGCCTCGATCATCCGCATGAACAGCGGGTTCGGGATCAGCGCGGTGACGAGGCCGATCACGACGGCGATCCCCGCCGACGCGGCCACGGCCGTGACCCACTGCCGACGCGTCCAGGTGCGCACGGTGACCTCCGCTCCGCGACCGTCCACAGGACCGTGGCCATCCTACTATCCGGCATAGGAGTTCTACTACTCCGCTTAGTTGTTTGGTCGCGGCGGATCGGCGTGGCGCCGTCCGGGACGGGCGCACGGCGGCGGACGGGTCCGGATCGGGACCTTGAGCCCGTTCGATGGGGCGGATCGGTCGTGCCGGTCATGGTCTTTCGGCACTTCAGGCGGGTGGCGGACACGATCAGCATGGGGGTGACGAGCAGGACCGCGGCGAGTGGGTAGAGGCGGGCGGAGACGATCTCGCCGGCCGCCGGAGGGAGCCCAATGACGGACGTGGCGATCGAGCGTGACCCCTCGCTGGAGGACGCGTCCGTCGTCGTGGCGCGGATGCGGACCGACCCGGAGCGCGGCCTGACGGCGGAGGAGGCGGCTCGGCGGCTCGCCGAGTACGGGCCGAACGAGATCGCCGCCGCCAGGCCGGTGCCCAAGTGGCGGAAGTTCCTCGAGCAGTTCCGGGACCCGCTCGTCTACCTGCTGCTCGCGGCGATCGTGATCTCGCTGCTGGCGTGGCTCGTCGAGGGCCGCGCCGGCCTGCCGTTCGACGCGATCGTCATCGCCGCGATCGTGCTGGTGAACGCGCTGCTCGGGTACGTGCAGCAGGCGCGGGCGGAGACCGCGGTGGCGGCGCTGCAGCGCATGACCGCGACCACCGCCACCGTGGTGCGGGACGGCGAGCGGCTGCGGGTGCCCACCCGGGAGCTGGTGCCGGGCGACATCATGCTGCTCGCCGAGGGCGACACCGTGGCGGCGGACGGGCGGCTGCTGTCGGCCGCCACGCTGAAGGTGTCCGAGGCGTCGCTCACCGGGGAGAGCGAGCCCGAGCTCAAGGACGCCCGCACGCTGCCCGAGCTCGTGGCGCTCGGGGACCGGGTCAACATGGTGTTCAACGGCACCGCCGTCACCCAGGGGTCCGGGCGGGCCGTGGTCACCGCCACCGGCATGGCCACCCAGATGGGGCGGATCGCCGGGCTGCTGCACGCCACCCCCGAGGACCCCACCCCGCTGCAGCGCGAGATCGCCCGGGTGGGCCGCATGCTCGGCATCGCGGTGATCGTGATCGCCGCGGTGGTGATGGCCACGATCTTCCTGTTCTTCGGCGTGCAGACGGTCCGCGACGTGGTCACCGCGCTGCTGCTCGGCGTCTCGCTCGCCGTCGCCGCCGTGCCCGAAGGGCTGCCGACGATCCTGTCGGTGGTGCTCGCGCTCGGCGTGCAGCGCATGGCCAGGCGCAACGCGATCGTCAAGAAGCTGTCCTCGGTGGAGACGCTCGGCTCGGCCTCGGTGGTGTGCTCCGACAAGACCGGGACGCTCACCAAGGGCGAGATGACCATCGGCCGGGTGGTGACCGCCTCCGGCGAGGTGGAGGTCACCGGCGTCGGCTACCGCCCCGAGGGCGAGGTGCTGCACGACGGCCGTCCGCTGCGGGAGGACGAACCGCTGTGGCGGGAGGTCGCGTACGTGCTCGGCGGCGGCAGCCTGGCGAGCGACGCGGTGCTGCGCGAGGAGAACGGCGAGTGGACGATCCAGGGCGACCCGACCGAGGCGGCGTTCCTCGTCGCCGAGGTGAAGCTCGGCATCCGGGAGCGCCGCACCGGCCGGTTCCGGCGGGTCGGCCACATCCCGTTCACCTCCGAGCGGAAGATGATGTCGAGCCTGGAGGCGGACGCCGAGCGCGCCGGGCGGCTCGCGATCGTCACCAAGGGCGCCCCGGACGTGCTGCTCAACCGGTGCACCCGGATCCGGGTGGGCGACGAGGAGCGGGAGCTCGACGCCGCCTGGCGGGAGCGCATCCTCGCCGACGTGGAGCGGCTGTCCGGCGAGGCGTTCCGCACCCTCGCCGTGGCGTACCGGCGGCTGGAGGCGCACCAGCCGCCGTCCCCGATCGACGAGTCGCTCGAGCAGGACCTGGTGTACGTGGGCATGGTCGGCATCATCGACCCGCCGCGGCCCGAGGCCGCCGAGGCGATCGCCGAGGCCCGGCGGGCCGGCGTGCGGGTCATGATGATCACCGGCGACCACCCGCGCACCGCGGCGCGCATCGCCCGCGACCTCGGCATCGCCGCGCACGAGCCGGCCGCGGTCTCCGGCCTCGAGCTCGACCGCATGGACGAGGAGGCGTTCCGCCGTACCGTGCGGGAGCGGTCGGTGTACGCGCGGGTCTCGCCCGAGCACAAGCTGCGCATCGTCGACACGCTGCAGGAGGACCGCAAGGTCGTGGCGATGACCGGCGACGGGGTGAACGACGCCCCGGCGCTGAAGTCGGCGGACATCGGCATCGCGATGGGCCGCACCGGCACCGAGGTCACCAAGGAGGCCGCGAACATGATCCTCGCGGACGACAACTTCGCCACGATCATCCGGGCGATCCGCGAGGGCCGCGGCATCTTCGACAACATCAAGAAGTTCCTGCGGTACCTGCTCTCGTCGAACATGGGCGAGGTGCTCACGGTCTTCCTCGGCGTCGTGCTCGCCGGCGTGATCGGCCTGTCGCACGGCGACGGCGCGATCGTGCTGCCGCTGCTCGCCACCCAGATCCTGTGGATCAACCTGCTCACCGACAGCGGCCCCGCCCTCGCCATGGGGGTGGACGCCGAGACCGAGGACGTGATGGCCCGCCCGCCGCGCTCGCTGAGCGACCGGGTGATCGACGCCCGCATGTGGGCCGGGGTGCTCCTGATCGGCCTGGTCATGGCGGCGGTGACGCTGCTCACCATCGACCTGTACCTGCCGGGCGGGCTCATCGCGGGCGACCGGACGCTCGACAACGCGCGCACCGCGGGCTTCACCGTGCTCGTGCTCGCCCAGCTGTTCAACGCGCTCAACGCCCGGTCGGAGACGGTGAGCGCGTTCCACCGCCTGTTCGCCAACCCCTGGCTGTGGGGCGCGATCGCGCTGTCCTTCGTCCTCCAGATCGCGGTCGTCCACCTGCCGGTGCTCAACGCGGCGTTCGGCACCGCCCCGCTCACCCTCGGCCAGTGGCTCGTCTGCACGGCGATCGCGAGCGTGGTGCTGTGGGTGGGCGAGCTGCGCAAGCTGGTGCTGCGCCGCGCCGCCGCGAGACGGTCCCGGTCCGAGGCGGCGACCGGGGCCTGACCGGCCCGCCGCCGTCAGGACAGGCGGGCCTGCGGGACCGGGTACGGCGGGCCGCCGTGCCGTACCCCCGACGGGGTGGGCAGGGCGAACCCCACGGCCTTGCCCGGCGTCCCCGTGCAGGACGGCGTCGCCGGGTAGGCGCGGCAGTGCCCCTCGGCGAGCCGCCGTACCAGCGGGAGCCCTCTCCCTCCTTCGCGCAGGACCTCGTCGTCCCCGGCGAGCGGCCGGCGCAGCGCGGCGGTCACCGCCGTCAGGTCCGGGTCCCCGTCGATGACCTCACACCACACCGGGACGCCCGCCACGAGGAACGCCCGCAGCTCGTACGGCGGGCGGGCGTGGCGCTCGGCGTTGCCCGCGAGCTCGCCGACCGCGAGCGTGGCGTCGAACACGGCCGCCTCGTCGAGCCCGGCCCCGCGCAGCATGCCCGCCAGCACGGTCCGCGCCTGCCGAGCGGCGCGGCCGGGCTGCAGAGCCGTGGCGAGCAGCCGCACCCGGCCGCAGGTGGCCGCGATGGCGCCGTCCGGCACGGCATCGGCGGGCAGGCCAGCGGCGGCCCAGCGGGAGGCGGAACCGGGGTCGCCGCTGTGCGCCGGGTTGTCGCTCACTGATTCCATGAGAGAACGCTCCGTTGATCGGCGATGACGGCAGGTAGGTAACCGGGGAGGCGGTGAGAACGGGTAGAGCGCCCGGCCGCCGTTCGATCCGGCCGAACGAGGGGGAGCGGCGCTGGTCGTTTTCTGAGCGTTTTCGCCGTCCGCCCGCCGGGCTTTGACCACATCATTGACAATCGGTAGGCAGTCGGTGACTTCTTGTCGTGGAGGTCGCATGGGCGAGCCTGCGCACGGGCGGGGCAGGCCCGAGCTGGTACGAGCCCGCAAGCGGCTGGGCATGACCCAGGTCGAGGCCGCCGAGGCGTTGCTGGTGACGCCGACGACGGTGAGCCGGTGGGAGCGAGGCACCCAGGAGATCCGCCCGGTCTACCGGGCCCGGATGGCGGCGGTGTTCGGGGTCAGCGCCGAGCAGATCGAGCGCTGGCTGGAGTGCACCGAGCCCGTGGACACAGAGCTGTGGCCGTGGCCGGACTTTACGGATATGTCGCTCGCTTCCACAGTCAAATCGGCCGAGAGGTTGTGGAGGAGCGAATTGGACCTGCAACGACGCCACATGCTGGCCGCGCTGCCTTTTGTGCCCGACGTGCTCAATGGCTGGATCTCGGCTTGGAGCTACGGCTCCTCCATGGACTCCACGGCCAACCAAGGAACCGGGCGCGCCGTCGGGCTCGCCGACGTCCGGCGCATCGAGGAGATGCGGCAGCGGTTCGCCCAGATCGACTACGTGTACGGCGGCGGCCTCGTGCGCCCGGCGGTGGTCGACTACCTCAACACCACGGTGGCTCCGCTCCTTCGCGGCACCTACAACGACCAGGTAGGGGCGGCGTTGTTGACGGCAGCGGCCGAGATGACGTTGTTCGCCGGATGGACTGCCTTCGACATCGAGCGCCACGGCCAAGCCCAGCACTACTACGGCCAGGCATTGAAGCTGGCCAAGGCTGCAGACAATCCGCTGGCAGGGGCGCGTGTGCTGTCGACCATGGCCCACCAGGCCATCCATCTGAACAAGCCCGAGCAGGCGATCCTCCTGGCCAGAGCGGCGGTTGAGGCAGGGCGTCGTGGCCAGGCGAGCCATCAGGCCATGGCCCTTCTGCTTGTCCGCGAGGCACGGGCCACGGCATTGAAGACCAAGCCCGCCAAGAGCGGTGACAGGCATGCCGCGAAGCAAATCGCCCGGCTGCTCGTGGAGGCCGAGCGCGCTCATGCCCAGGGCGCGCGGGACGGCGACCCGCAGTGGGTGCACGGGTTCGATGAACCGGAGCTGGCGGCCCAGGCCGGCATCATCCTCCACCTGGTCGGCGACCACGATCGCGCGGCCGAGCGGCTAGAACACAGCGTGCAGGCATTCGCGACATACCGTCCACGCTCCTCGCACCTCAACCGCGTGAACGCCGCCGAGGCCTATTTGAGCAGGGGCGAGCTGGAACAAGCCCTCGACCACGCCCGGGCCGCGACAAACGGCGCCAAGACGCTCACCTCACCGCGCCTCCTCGAACACATCAAACGCTTCGACAAGCGGCTCAAGCCGTACGAGAAGACGATCCAGGTCCGCGAGTTCCGCGCCTACCTCGACCACGCGATGGCCGTCTGACCGGCTTCGGTCATTCATGGCCGCAAACGGTCCGGGCCGAAAC